>BNJU01002482.1_pt1 | contig 232760 bp, 340 predicted proteins | sample 8539281 | NCBI WGS metagenome assembly BNJU01 (sample SAMD00202456, study PRJDB9452) | human saliva metagenome | isolation source: human saliva | place: Japan
GAAGTATGTATTGGTTGAAACTGGTTGGGTAATCGATCAGTTAAAAATTTGATTGCTGTTGTATCTGTGCCTAAATCCTAAACAAAGCATCTGACTCCTTAGTTCATCTTCACTATATCTGAATTGTACTTGTCATCTTTCATCTATTTAGACTATTATAGTGTTAATATTACATTATTTCACTTATTGTGCAGTTTGATTTTGCAAAATACAAGTCTGCAAGTAAAATTTTCACCTACTCAAAACATATATTAATAATATAACCAGTTTTCTCAAACACTGGCATCTATACACTCGTAGATATTCGGCACCCATATAAACTCTCTTCGGCAAACATCGAGCAGTATTCTATCCAGCACCCCTATAAATTCTTCTCAAGCGCATTCCGGTCTGTATTCCTGTCATCCTCCATTGTTTCCAAATGTCAACCTATAATATTTCAACTTTTCAAATATAATTATTTATCTCCATCAACTTTTGGTGCTTTTTGTGGCTTTATACATTTCTTTATCTTCTTTGCAAAGCAGTACGGCTGTTTCTGTCATTCTCAAGAACTGGTAACTAATTCATCAAAGAGCACCGGAGGATGGACATTTCTTTTCCTCTATCCATTTGCAGGCAAGAATAGTGTCGTAGTACATAAAATACTTTTATAATTTCTAACATCATCATCACATAAATGCTGCAGTAATTCTATTCGCCGCACCACAGTCAAATGATACAGTGCCGACTTACATGAAAAGCATTAGATGCTGTCTCGTAGCAGAGTTTTTTCCCATTCTCCTGTTAGTATAGTACACAATCGGAGAATTACTCCACCAAATAATGGCGTGATTTATAAAATGCTTTCAACGCTCTTTTAGATCCCATCCATTTTCATATCAAGCACTTCATTTAATTCTAATCTATAAAATCCTTTGTTCTGCAGGATAATAAAAGTTTTTATTGCATAGCATATAAAACCGTACATCATAGTCACTTATCCGGTGAAGCAACCTCTGTGGCTCTGCTTCCTGACTCAAACTGCATGCTAAAACTTTTTTATATTTTCTTTTTCTTCTATTTCTTATTTTTCATTACAATCAGTTCCTTTCTATTTTTCCATCAAAATCTTCATATCTCATCATAAATCACCCTTTCATTTATTGTCATCACCATCCTGAACACTTTTAATATCAGGCTCTATCCGGCAAATCCGTGTGCCCGGATGTATAATGCAAACGCTTTTCATACTCCCCTATGATATCACAGAAGCGTCCGAAAAGTACCCTCCTTGTTTTTGATACTACCTAAACGAATATCCATCAATAGGCAATGCTCTTTTTCTCTATATGTATTGATTTCCTCTTTCCAGTATAACAAGAGCCATCATAAATAATCTGATTAGATGCATTGCATGTTTATTTTAAGTGAAGTATCTTTCTTTCTTTATTTCTCTTCCGATCTTTTTCATAGTCTTTTTACAACATTGTGCATAGTATTCCACATGCCCACATAATCTCTTAACGGATAATGATTTAAGTTTTGCATTGACAAATATTTCTGTTTCAAACTCAGGATTGACTGTTTTATCAATAAAAATTTTTCAAACCTCCGTTTTAAAAATTATTATAACTTGAATTAAAGCTATGTATTGCTATCTCAGAATTATAACATGCTGTTCTTTCTCACTCTGTGAAAAAGCATCCTCTTGTAAGTGCATTCTGTAATCTGCGTCACTGTGCATCCGCATATCCTCCCAAAATGACTGGTATTGCTCTTTTTGACATTCTTTTATTATCAAGTACCATCCGTCCGATATCATTAAGATAAAAGATAATTCTCAGTGCAAGCCCCAATAGCTCTATTAGTGTTCGGATTACAGCTAATTGTAGCAAACTTGATCTATTTTACTCAAATGAATAAATTACAGTATTCAGTATTATCATCCACATACTGTTCAAACTGTAAGTCCGATAAGATCTGATTTTTGATTAAGTGTAATCCCTCTTATATTCTATATCACTGCCAGTTCATATTGGTTCCATATGCATAACTTCCTGTAAAGTCCAAGCAAAATTATGATGCTTTTCCGAGATGTTCATTTATTTATAAAAATCATATTCCGGTTTATTTAAAATATCTTTGAAGTCCCTGGTCATACTACCTCCATTCCTTGCACATCAGAATCATTGAATTATAAAAATGAATTTACATTGAAAACTTATCTATTTTAAAAATTATCTATTTGACTTTTAAAATTCTTTTGTACGTTAACAGTTGAAAGAACCCGACGCATCAGGTTCTTCTAGGTGTAATCCGAAGATGTCCACCGCTACCCCTTGAACTATTATACTAGCTTTTTATAACATATGCAAGAGATCTCATGATTTCATCAATCAAATCTTTTCAAAGCACCTCATATTATTTTCTGCGTGTTTCCAACCACTTGACTATATATTTATAGGAAGTGTCTATTCCTCAAAATATTCTGTCTGCTGTTGGTATGAAGTTAAAACTGCTTACACAAACAGTTTTGTGTCTCTCTCATCTTTATCATATATATAATCGCGATAATATATGCGTCCATATACTTAAAATCATTATTCGAAATACCACTCTTCTAGCAAATTAATGGAAGTTCTTATCGACTTTTACTCTGTTTTGAATCTTTGGTGTCAAAAATCACATTATTATGCACAATACGTATCTTAAACTTAATTGTAAATATAAAGAACTGTGTATTCATGCCATCCGAATCAAGGTTTGTTGGTAAATTGCTTATTTTCGAAACAAACTTTACATTTTTAGATGCACAATCATACAAGGTTCCAAACTCTCCAGCGTCAATGTTTCGAATATTGCTCATACATAGAATGTCTATATCATTATTAAAGAAATGGACACTACGCTCTATTCTTTATAATCACGAACAAGAGCTGAATTAATCTTCCTAGATTCATTCTGTTTAGTAAATTCTTTTTTATAAGCATCACTACCTTGTTGATGTGTTCTCATATGCAGTTAGGTGACTTATTATAAATAATATCAAAATCTGACTTACTACCATCGGCGATAATGCTCTATTACATAATCTCTTTAAAGTGCTTTTCAATGAACATCACCTTAGGATGAGCATAGCTTTAGTCAGTACATATCACATTTATTTAATCGCAATTACTCCGTTCTAGAGATGTGAATCTCACATCTCATTAGCATCTCTCATAAAACCTCATATCCTTAAACCATGATAATACATTCCTATATTTAGCAGCGCTAGTGTCTGACTGTTCTTTACATTTTATATGATGAAACATTTCAAATATCTTCATCAATTGATAAATTGACAGCATATGTTCCTTCTTCCATACCCAAACTAATCTTACCCTTTATAGGTTATATATCACATAAAAATATATGAAAGTATGTACTTATGCAACAATCAATCTCTTTTATACAAATTGATCACCTTATGTTTTGCATAGCATTAATAGAAATAAAATATATTTGGGATTAATCCTAATAAAAATTGAGAGTATTTTATAAAATTTTCAAAACTATGCTTTATTTGATCATCTTTAAGAATTTTACCTTCCCTTTCTGTTATATTATCATCCGGCATAACATTTCGTGATATAAGTGGTGAATCAGGATTATGCTGCAAAACTATTTCTATTCTACAACATTCTGACTAGAAATTTGCATAACAGTATATGCAATGATTTCTACTAAGTATTGTATAATCCGATATCTATACTAGAAGCACATCCACATTCTAATCGTTGGTTTTTATCTTTATCAATATTAAGTTTACAACCCAAAATTTCTTCAAATAAATGAGCATCTATACAATGTCCATGTTTAATACCATACGTATCTAAATCTATCTTTTCAGAGATGACTCTAGTGTAATTTCATATTTCTAGCTATATCAGCCAAGCTTTTTGCCAGATTATTCATTTCATCTATTCCCAAAGGTAACAAATTCAAAGGTTTCATATTACTTTTGTATTTTTATACAAATCTAAAACTAATACACATTTGTTTGTATATCCTGATAGAGCTTTTGCAAAGATATTCAAAACTATTTTTATGACATTCTATACTATACTTTTCTGTAAGTAAAATAGGATCGTATCTCCATATTACCCTTTCTTTACCTATAATCTTTGACAGCTTTTTAAAAGTTGGAATTATAACATCCTTTTGCTTGGAAGTTTTTCAATTTCCTCTCCATAAGGAGTTACGGTAAACTGAAAAATAATATATAACCTTATCCAGTTCTTCCAGTCTATCCATCATAGGGGAGGGATTTTTGTCCAAAACACTATGCCATCAATAACACTGGGATTTAGTTCAATTTCTACTAATTTTGATGAATGTTCATAGGATTTTCTTTACATACATATCCGTCTTCTAAACGATTAAAAACCAATCTGTATAAAAAGATGGTATATCAGTTCGCCTACTAACGCTTAAAATCATTTGATTTCCCTCCTTTATTTAAGATATTTTTGTCACTTCTAATATTAATTGTAATGAAAAAAATTATTTAATATTCGTCCTTTCTTTTGGCTGGAAATCCATCTAATTTATCTGGAAATTTAAATGGATGTCTCACAGACTTATCTATTTTTATCAAAACAAATTATTATATGTAACATATTTTAATTTCTTTCATCTTACTAAATATCTCTATAAATCCATCAAAATAGTAATGTATTTTGCATATTCGTCATTATTTGTATCATTTATTATAATTAGCATTTGCTTATTTCTAGTATTCTTAATAAAACCATTTACTATTTTTCCAGCCAGTTCTCTCCACTTTTTCATTATCTGTTCTCTCTGATCTGATCAGTATTATAAAGTGATGATATAAGATAGTTTATGCATACGATATTATATTCTCCAGTGTATTCATCAAAAATCTATATACATCATCATTATAATAATCAAAAAGATTTTTATTGCGGCTTGATTTCCTGTAACATAGTATTCTATTCTATCTTTTGACCTCTATCCAATACTCTGTTATTATCCACTCTGTATATCTAATATTTTTTCCAATATTTTTCTTCATTATTTAGCAATTCAAATGCCATTAAATCAGGGCAGGCTCCACATCCTAAAGATATTATATCATAACTATTAAATTTAACTAAAAGCTTTTGACATAAGTTTTTTAAATATAGTATATAATTCACCATATATCCATATGAATATCTACATACATAATAGTTAATCAGTTTTGGACAATCATAACGCTCTCTTACCTCTCCTTGCTCTTTCTTCCTTCTTTCTGATTTACCAAAATGAACCTGATTCAAACAATACTCACAACTTTCTTTTATCTACATTACTACTTACCCTCGGATGATTACATCCATAATTATTTTTACTACCTTTCACTGTAACCACAATCTTGCACCATAAGCTTCATATTTTTCACTACAAAAATTAACAACAATTAAACAAATTATCTTTCATGAATATACCTCCTGTTTCATTTTTATATTGTTTCTAACATATCAATGTTAGCATATTATAACTATTAAAGCAATTTTAAATTATTAATTTATTGTATTTTTATACATAATTCGACATCATACCCCCATTTAAAGGTTGTTGATAATATATAGCCTTTTATAGATATTTATTTTCACTTCTATTTAGTTACTTTTATGATTTTATCATAGCTAAATCAATTTATTACATTTAAAAAGCTGCCGCCAAAACAGATTAAATATCTCATCCGGCAACAGCACTCATTATTTATTATATAAATCACTTACCAGATCTTGTCTTACACATTCATCTGAATGATGATAATTATACACATCTATGCACCCGGTATTTTTCTATCTTGCTACATAAAACTTTTTCCTCTAAGCTAAAAATATAAATCTTGTAATTTGGTATTATCGGGACATATAATTGATGCCTTGGATTGCCTTTTCACCGTAAGCTTTGCCGCGGCATACCCACTTCCTATCAGGAGCAATAGCTAAAATTTCCTTTAAGCAATCTTTTCAAATATTTTCTTTTCTCTATAGCGTCTCCCCAAGAGCCAAGGTTGAAAGCATTAGGGTATATATTAAAAACACTTCTTATAGCTTCATAGTATTCAAATCATTATCAGCTTTTATATGCATATCATTAGGATTTGTCGCCCCTTTGTGGGTAAAAGATTTAGCATTATCCAACCGTCGCAATTATTTTCCGATGCAATTTTTCTTATTTTTCAAGATAGTCGGATCATCTTCTTTATCATTGGCTGTACTTGGATTTATTCCAAAGCTATATAATAGGATTTGCTCTGAACTGCCCTCAAAATAAATCGTGCTTTATCATCACCACAATACAATGCTTCGCCATTAGCCTTTCCTTTTATGTAGCTTTCAAATGAGTCTTTTTAGTTCCATTTTTATTATCATTCATTTTTATGCTATTCTCCTATCTGTTTTTTATTATACTTTAACCCCATTCCCACTACCTTCTAAAGAGATCTCTAAGCTTTTAGCTTATCAAATGCCAACATCGCCCGGGCTGACAGGTACAAATCATCTTCCTCAATAATTTTTCTTTGCTTAGCTCATTTAATAGCTTTTCATAGCTCATATATGCTCTTGGTACTTTTGCTATTCTTTTTCTGCTGTATATATCACACGATGGCTAAGCCAATGCCCTCATTTATAATCTTTGCAGTAGTTATATCAAACCAAAAATATTCCTTTCTCTTTAGAGGAAACCTTGATTTCTATTTTTCATTGTCAATTTTTATCTTGGTAAGCAACACACATAATCCTGATACCAATCCGACAGTCAAAAACTAATAGCAATATCCACCTTTGCTCATCTTGTCTGTCTCCGGATTGTCTGACGGTAAAGCCTTTGCCTAATCCCCAAAAAATGTAACTCCTACCCCTATAGTCATAAAACTGAAAAACAAATACACTAAACCCGGTCTTATTACTATTGCATCATACTTTGATTTCATTTTTGCCTCCCTGCCACCGGATTCTCACCGGTTTCATATATATTTTTATTTATCACTTTACTTTAATATTTATTTTAAAGCATTATAAGCTTTGTAGTCAAAGGTATTTATTTTTATGATTATGCCATTATATAATATATCATTTTTACATTTATTTTTATGTACAATAACAATTGCTTATGCTCTAAAAATTTTTGCTACAATCACAATATCAGTTCTTTATATGTTCGTTGTTTTATTATATATACTTTCTGTCAGTATATTCTAAACTTCACCGGAAACATGTATTCCCGGAAAGTTTTTGTTATATGGAAAGGAGAGATGTACAAAAAATATTACCATAAAAGTTATTCATAGATATATTTTTAAGTCTTATAGCTAAAACTAATTATTTTAAAGTTCTACAAATACTGATAATATAAAGGAGTGCTACTATATGTTCAAATATATGACAGATGACGATTTTGAGAGAAACAGAAAATACAGATTTAATGCCGCTATTATACAAGATAAAAAGGAATATTCCATACTGTTATAAACGAGGTTCTCACGAAATATTGCTTAACGAGGGACATCTGAAAAGTTTAGGAAAGCTGTAGGAGACGAAAAATATAGAAACAGACTGTTATATGAGTACTGTCTCATAATAGATTAAGTCTAAATGCAATTTATATTTCTGTTTAAATTAACACTTACTGACTGCCGGATTTCTAGATTCCGGCAGTATTTATTTGTGAATATCAACCTATGTAAACTACAAAAACTTATCTATGCATTTCATAATATATTTAAGATTTGGAGTCTCTATAATTTCATTGATTTTAAATCCAAGTCCCATATAGACCTTCTTCGCATTCTTATTAGAGTCAAACACTCATAAAGATATACTGTTTATATTTTTCCTCAAAAATCAATTTTATAAAAGTTTTTAAGTGCTTCTTTTCCATATCCTCTCCCCTGTTTACTCTGGGTCTATTATAAATCTCCCAATATGTACATTGTCTTTCCATTCTTATTTGTTGAATCATACCTAAAAATATTTTCACTGTCAAAGATAGAAAATACATTTTCCATATCTTTTAATTTTTCATAATCCAAAGGATATGAAATCTGACTGCCCATCCACTGTTCTTGAAATTCTTTCCTCTTTCATTTGACCATCTGCATAAAATGTATGAACTGTCTTCACTAATCCTTTTTATTTCAATATTCATATCTTAATCCTCACATTTGATGTAGTACTGTACATCCGACTAAATTTTATATTAAACTACATTTTTTTATATTCTTCTTATTTCCGTCACTTAATTTAAAGCCTTATCTTTATGTGATGCGAAAGTCTTCTGCACATCCATAGTGATAAAGATAATTGTCGCAACAAGTGCTGATAACTGTGTGAATATCAATTTTTCATTAATTTTACGACAATAACTTGGATTATCGAGCTATAAGCAACTGTAATGATATCACCCCGTTCAAGAGTGGAATATCTGTTATATGTCATCCAACTGTTTACCTTCTCTCCTAAAAACCGAATATTCAATATGAACCAGTTTGCTTCCATATTTTGTATCCTGCCCATCGCTTCTTCGTTCATAATTGCGCACTTCAAGAACATTTGCCTCTGCCCCTCGATAAGAGTAATAAGCGGACATCTTAAATATATTCATAAAAACGGCAAATACAATCAATATAATAGAAATAATTACTATCATGACCCAAAACAGCTTTTCGCAATATCATAATCCTTACCCCTTTCTCTTATTCATTATAATCGTTTAAAACAACTTTTTCTATATAACAATTTCTACAATTTATAGTTTTTGATAATCTACGCTTGACAACAAAAGTAGACGGTGTATACTAATATATGTAGACAGTGCTACTTTTATTAGGAGATCAAATGAAACGCACACCATACAGTTAAAAAGAGAACCTGATTCAAGCAGGAATTGATGAGATCAGACAACATGGATTGATATGCTCTCACTTAGAACTATAGCTAAATCCTGTGGAGTCATATGATGAACTCCCTATCGTCATTTTTGAAAGTAAAAGTTATCTTAAAGTTGTTTTTAAGTCGTCTTTCCGTTTTTTCTCAGTGACGAAAATAAACAAAGCGAATTGAGTTGGAAACATCAGCCATGGAACAGTTGATTCAAATAGGATTTTAATCTGATAGAAATTTGCTAAAATTACCCTACTATTTTGAAGCACTTTTATCAAGCTCCTTCAAGTATATGGAAGTTACTGAAGAAACCATCTCACCTGGACCTCAGACTTACCCGATTTAATACATTTAGCATATTGTATTGAAACTGCGTAAGGAAGAAAAACTTCAATAACAGTGAGCTGAACTCCTGCTTCATTTTTGGAGTTTTATCTCAGGTCTTGCTCATAATATCCAACTCTCCTATAGGAACGGATCTTGATAATGAAACTATATTAACTACTATCAGGCATATGCTTGATATATATTAAAGGAGAAAAACTATGAATGTATTGATTATTTGATGCTCATCCCAACCATGAAAAGTTTTAATTATGCAATACTTAGGCAGGGTTCAAAAATGCTGTTTCAAAAGCACACAGTGTTACAACTTTGAGACTTATATGAACAGGATTTGATCCCTATGTTAAGATTTGATGAACAGCATAAAAGAAGTGATCTTGCAAAAATCTGAAACGGACAAATATCGTGATTTAATTTCAAAAGCCAGATCACATTATCTTTATCTTTCCCATATGGTGGAGCAGTATGTCGACTATATTAAAAGGATTTAGTAGACTGTGTGTTTTGCAGCAGGCTTTTTTGCATACTCTACAGACTCGGTCTGTAAAGGACATCTGCTTGGAAAAATCCGTATGGATTATCACGACTCCACAATACCCTTCCTTTGTAGTACCGTTTGCCGAGGATTATGGTAAAGTTTTTGAAAAATCAGATTTAGAAAAACCTCTGCGGTATCTCACCTGTTAAATTAATCGGTTTGACACCGGTTGAAAAGATATCCGATGAAAAAGCGAAGAGAATTTTTAGATAAAATTTCTAAAACAGCATCAGATATATAGAACATTGCATACTCTTTAACCCTACTGTTTCTTCATTTAAGATGAGATAAAGTATAGCAAAACGACATAGAAAATTGCAGTTTACTATACTTTACATGCTATATGCTTGTTTACCTGTTTTTGCTCACTCACCTTTTATATAAAATATTCTATAGTCTTTCAGGTGTCTTTTCTGTTTTCTCTACTATATAATATCACCGCTTCCTGTCCTCAAATCTTCCAAGAGCATACAATGACATCTATCTTCTGTTAAAATACCCGAAAAGGTACTATTCTGTTATAATTTAGAGGTTTATCAGTACCAGCTCTATATCACCCTCAGGATAAACCGTGACCAATGTTCCTCAGTGAACTCCATCCTCATAATATGGATCAAACATCATATATATTCTTTTCATCTACACCTGTCAGCAACGCATAATGCGGTACATCATAAAAAGCCTTACCACCACTGCACTCGCCTCTTTGAAGCGCATCATTTATATGGCCGGTTTCACCCTATAAAGACTTGCTCACCTGTAATATATTCCACTTATAACATTGAGTTGTTTTATCTGTCTGAATCTGTTGAGCCAATTACTTTAAAAACATCATTGCTATCGGAGAAGTTCCGCTCATGCTCGGACTGTCCTTCATTGCTATAACAGTCTAATGTATAAAGCATAATATTTCTAATAACCTCCGGCGAATATCCTCTCCAAATAGAAAGCTCCAGTGCATCTCAGCATTGATGTAGGGACCTGCAGTCATATTCAGATATTTGATAATGTAATGGATTTTTCATTCTATCCTTCTTTCTATCTGCATAATAAAAATAAAGCTTCTCAATATTACAAGCAAATCAATATTTTCCTCTTACTAAGCTTTTTATGCATTAACGCCTATTATACAAGTTCATTTATAAATATTCCACCGATTTTAATGGAATCCAGAGAATCCTTTGCAATGCTTTTGTAGCAAATTAACAACATTATATTTTACATCACTGCATAGCCAAAAACTCAAGCTGTAAAAATCCACTATAGCTAAACTCAACAAAAAGCACTACCTTCTGTATTCACTATTTTTACCGATCTTAGCAAAAACTCTTGCCCATTTCTATTCTAAAAAAAGGCATTCTGTGACTCATTAATATTATCATTTATCTTACAATGATGTCTATATTCTTACTTGCTCTAAAGTTTGACAAAAGCTCGGCAACATCTGTGATTCTTACCATTATATTCTCTTTGCCATATTCTCTTGTTGCAATATCGGATGAAACTATTCTCCTTAAGTTCCACCTTTTCAATTCCCCAAAAAGACTCATAAGCAACTATATCATCACCGTCAAGATAGATATTTATAAATCCGTTCTCAGAAGCAATCTCCTTAGTTCTCTCAAAGTATCGAATATCTCTATAAGTATACACATCATTGCTCTTTGAAACCTCAAGTATTTATAAAGTCTAAAATCTTTTCATGCCGCTCTGATATCCAATTTCACACCGCTTATTACAGACTTTTGAAAGAGGATAAGTCCGCATTGTATCCTATCTGCAACAAAATGAAAAGTCAAACGCAGATAATAATCTTTATTTTGCTCGGTATCAGATAGGTAAACGGAACCTTAATCTCATTCATATCATCAGAGTCTTATTAAGAAGTCTTCTCATATACCCCTGTCTCTTATATTCCTTCTTTGTAGCAACCACCACTATATAATCCAAACAATATTTCTTGTTAAAAAGCGGATATAGTGTAAGGATTCAGCATAATCATAGACCTTACACCGTCTTCTATATCAGCTAAAAATCCTGTTATCCTTTATTTTTCACCATAATAATACTTTACAAATCCAGCTGAATCTTTTCAAAAAGCCTCCTGATACAGAGGCTTTGTAAGTATTTTTCTTCCCTGTTCCAAATATCTTATCATATATTACCTTTTTGCTCAACATAATACTTTCTGGCATAGCCCACCGGATAATAGCTTTGCTTTTGATGGCGAAGTCCCTCAAGTCCAAGGTCATCCTCACGATTGACAAGGCTCACATTAGGAAACTCATCTCTCAAACTCCTTGTTGATAGCCTGATACAGACCGTTTATTCGGATTTGCTTCTGATATGTATTATAGCCATATCTTCAAGCTTATTATAACTTCCTATGGAAAATGCCTCCATCCTCACCGTCAATATATATTGCACCCATTCTGATATTTAACTTGGTGCAGTGCGGCAATATATCATCTATTCCTCTACCTCCGGGTCAAGATGCTTTTTCCACCTCTTTCCCCTTTTTCTCTCCACTTATCTAAGAACTTGAAAACATCATCTCTATCTGTAGGATTGCATCCAAGTACTCTGTCTCATATCTGTCACCATAGGTCTTTAGAAAAATTATTGTAATGATTTTTCTTTCTTGTGAAAGCTTCTTTCCTGAAAAGATTCTCAGCTTGTCTCCTCATAGAGATAGTCTTTTAGCATTTTCTCCTGCCTTACTATGAATTTATCCTCCGGTGAAATCAATACTTTTATTCCTTCCTCGTCTGCCAAATGTATCTTTAAAGGCAAGTCAAGCTCTTTATTAAAATACTCCACCATCAAATTGAAACAGTACTCAAGATCCTCCTCCTTACAAAGCGGCATAGACTGCAAACGGTCTGTCCTCATCTCCCATAAGCCAAAGAAGTCCAACCTCCTTACCGTCTCTAATTGCGATAGCTGCTCGCACATTATAATAATCTTTCCATATAAAACTCTCAAGCTCTACACTGTCACAGGCTTTGATTAGGCCTGAGTCCATAAAACCCCGCATACCTTTTGTATGTCATCCGCTACAATTGTTTAAAATTTAATTTTTATATTCCATAGTTCAATTATATTTATTTTTCCACTTTTGTCAAATGAAAATATTGTATTTACTTTTATTCTAAAAATAAGTCAAAATAACATTGATGACAATCATTATTAATAAGGAGTATTTATGAATGAATTGAAAATCTTCGATGTCGGATTGATGCAATAGACAAAGAATTGATTGCTGTTTTTGAAAAAAAGAATGGCTACAGTTCATGAGTATCGCAAAGTACAAAATAGCAAACAATCTTCCTATATTAAATCAGGGCAGAGAGGGACGCTATAATATCAAGGTAAGTGAGTCGATAAAAATAAAGAATATACCGACAGTGCCATAGACTTTATAAAAAGACATTATGAAAAATCAGCATATCAGGAGAAACTCATCTTGGAACAAAAATAATTATAGAATTAAAGCGTCATAGGGTTTAAAATGCCATGACTCTTCTTTTTGAAATTTATAAAGTAAAAATGTCCCTGTTATTTTCTATTTATCTTTCTAATATCCTTTGTGGCAATGATGTCTCACACCTGTACCGGCTGCATCTTTTATCAAAACATCTCCAATGCTTACAGGTGCTGTTGTCTTCACACCCTTTAATGCTCTCATCACATCCATAACTCTATCCTTTTTCACATCGGTAGAGGTTTTACAAGACACCCTGTGCAATATCTCCACCGCTTACTTTAATTGTACTTGTCACAGTTCTTACAGGATCTGTCACTTCCTTTTTGCATAAGTATCCCCTCTTTTGCAAGTATTCTGCTTACACTTACTACCTTATTATTTTTCTAAGATGACACTCATCAGACAACCCATTGGACATCTTATACATGTCAATGTCTTTACTCTATATCAATTTTTCCTCCAATGTAACCAAAACGGAACTTTTCAACAGCACATCGGATATATATTCAATGTCTCCATCTCTCCGGGGAGCCAGAATCTGACGCTCTTATGTATTACTCTTCTATCATCAACATATATACTTTCTACATATCTTTATAGATATTCGCAACTCTAAAGCGTATCACCACTTTATCATCCATATCCTCCGGATTTATAAACTGTGGTACAGTGTAGCGCACTCCATTTGAAGTTTTTATTTTGATATCAAATGCACCGACATTCTTTGATGTCTTTAAATACTTTACAGCATGCTTTCCTGCCGCCTTTTGCTTCCTCACATACAAAAGTCCACCAAATCATGTATATGTAAAAACATTTCCATAGGCAAAAGATACTCGGGAATTGAAGTCTCAAATGAATCATTTACCACAGGACTGTTTGTAATATTACTTAGAGTTATACCGGTTGACTTGCTGATTTCATTCTCCGAATAAGACCTACCGAGAGCAAAAGAGTATTACAACTGTAATGTTCTTCACTTCCTGCAATGGGCAACAGATTTTTCATCCACTTTTGCAAGTACAACACCTCAACTCTTTCCTTGCCCTCTATCTTTACTACAGTATGACTAAGTTTTAGCGGTATGTTAAAACTCATCAAGACACTGCACTCATATTTCTCTTAAGTCCCCCTGAATATGGCATAATCTCCGCAACAACATTCACTTCAGCACCTTCAAGAGTCATTCTTCTTGCCATTATCAGTCCGATATCTCCCGAGCCAAGTATTACCACCTCTCTACCCGGCATAAAGCCGTCCATATTCACAAGTCTTTGTGCCCGTTCCTGCTGAGTATATACCTGCCGGTCGTAATCCCGGTATATTTAAAGGCTCCTCTGGTCTTTCTCTACATCCCATAGCAAGATAATTGCTCCTGCCTTTATCTGCACAAAACCCTTCAGTGCTGTTCATATAACTGACAATCTTATCTGTAGATATATCTGTTACCATAGTATTTAACTTATATTCTATACTAAGTTCTTTTGCTCTGTCTATAAATCTCTTTGCATACTCAGGACCTGTCAATTCTCTTCTTGAATGTGCAAGCTGAATCCATTAGTGTATACACTGATTCAAAATACCTCCAAGTTGATTTTTCTCTCTCAAGTATCAGTACAGAGTCAATACCTTTTTCTTTTACACAGATGCATGACGTGCTAAACCTGCCGGTCCTCCTCCGATTACTACCACATCATATTCTTTCATATTGTCTCCTATAAACTGTCCTTAATTGCTCCCACAATCAATGTAGACTTCCCACCGCATTTGCTTTATCTTAGATTGTGGCAAATTTAATCTCTTGAAAGTATTTCAATGCTTTCTGGTGTGCAAAAAGCCTGCCTGACATCTGCCTGCTCCCGCCCTTGTCCTCCTCTTTATCCCGTCCAAGTCTTTTGCTCTGAGAGGTCGTCTTATAGCATCTGTTATCTCACCCTCGCTTACCGTCTACAGCGACATACTATATTTCCATATGCAGGATGTTCCTTTATCAGCTATTTCTTTCCTCAATACTAAGATTATCAGGATTTAAAATACCCTTCTGATACCGATAAAGTTTCATTTTCTTCTCGGCTTTTAAAAATACCTGTTACAATATTTTGCACCCGAACTCCTCTAGCAGGTGCGCTTGCAAGACCCGGTGACTCTATTCCTGCACAGTCTATAAATCCGGGAGCATCCTCTACCCTCTTCCACAATAAAAGTCACTGGCATCCTCATCAGCCCTAAGTCCGCAAAGAAAGTGATTACCTGCTTTATAGGTATATTTTTCACATTATATTTGCTATAAGTTCTTTAATCTCTTTGGCAGTGGTAGCTGTATCTTCCTTATCTGCTACATCAGTAAGCGGTAGGCCCTCATAAGCAAATTGCCGTCTACGGTAGGAGTTACCAAAACTCCCTTTCCATAGACCTCATCCGGCAATGAAAAACATGTAGACTTTTACATGATTTTCCCACTGATTTATCAAAAAGACAGTAAACACCCTTCTTGGTGTAATATGTATCTTTTAGAACTTACCATATTGTGGAAAATATCCGATACACTCCAGCAGCATTTATCACCAGCTTTGACTTTTAAAAATACCCATAGAAGTTTCAAGCTCATAAAAGTTGTCACCTTTATTTTATCTTTTTCACTTCACAATCAAAGATAAATTCTACTCCTGTTACGCTGCCATTTTCCGCCATCCCTATATTCAAAACTCAAAAAGGACATATGATACCTCGCTGGTGCATGCGGTGCAGACCCACTGCCTTCTCACTGATATTTTTGCTCCATTTTATTAAGTTCATCTTTATATACAATCCTAAGACCGTTAACACCATTGGGCATTCCACGAGTTTTTAAGTTCTTCCAATTTTTCAATATCATTTTCACTATAGCAAGCTACTAAAGAACCGTTTCTTTTGAAACTTTATATCAAGTTCCTTACAAAGCTTATCCATCATCGCATTACCTATAACATTGAGCTTCGACATCAAAGAATCTGTCTTAGCATCAAACCCATGCATGAACTATGGCGCTGTTTGCTTTAGAAGTGCCACAGCATACATCCTCCCTGCTTTCAACAACAAGTATATCCAATTTATATCTGCTGAATTCTCTCTGCACAGGCCGTTCCGGATACACCTGCGTCCCTCATAATAATGATATTCTCATTCTACTCTTCCTTGCCCAGCCAAAGGCATACTCTACCGCTTTTTCCACATTCTTATCTTCTCTCTCTAATCTCATCCGACAGATTAGGTGTAAATGTTCTGTCAATACTCCTGCTTTCTTTATATCATCAATACTGTTCCAAAAATCCTACAGCAAGTCCCTGCATAGAGGCCTACTCCCATTGCAGTGGTTTCCACATTTCGGTCTTTCTACAGGAACATTGCAAAGATCTGCCTGTGTCTGCATAAGGAAATTATTTACACTGGCACCTCCATCCACATTTAAAACCTTCAGTACAATATTGGAATCTTCTCCATTACATCAGAGTACATCTCTAACCTGATAAGCCATTGATTCCAGTGTCGCCCTGATAATATGATACTTGTTCTACCCCTTCTAGTGATGCCTCGCAATATACCTCTGGCATATTGATCCCAGTATAGTACCGAGTCCTGTAAATGCAGGTAGCTCACATAACAAACTATGAGTGTCATTTACCTTCATAGCCATATATTCGGAGTCGGCTAGAAGAATCAATCATACGCATCTCATCTCTTAACCACTGTATTGAAGCACCACTACAAAAACCGAACCCTCAAGTGCATAGTTTATCCTTCCTTTAAGTCCCCATGCAGTAGTAGTCACCAGTCCGTTGTCTGACTTCACAGGTGTTTCTCCTGTATTCATGAAAAAGCAACCTGTAGCTATATGTACTTTTTAGCCTCACCTCTTTCAAAAACATGTCTGTCCGAAAAGTGCCGCCTGTTGATCTCCCTGCCACACCTGCAATAGGTATACTTTTGTCCAAAAATGCAGGATCCGACTCACCCACAGACATATGATGATCTCATTGACCTCTCAGCAACATAGACTTAGGTATATCACAGCTTTTAATATATCATCCCATCTTAAGCGTATGTATATTAAAAAGCATTGTTCTTGAAGCATTGGAATAATCAGTCACATGTACTCTTCCACCTGTAAGCTTCCAAATAAGCTAAGTATCCACTGTACCAAAAAGAAGCTACCCTCTTTAGCCTTTTGTCTTGCTCCGTCCACATTGTCAGTATCCACTTTATCTTTGTTCCCGAAAAAGTATGCATCCAATAAAAGACCTGTCTTTTGCCTAATCATATCAGTATATCCCTGATTTTTCAGTCTCATTACAATAGTCTGCCGTTCGCCTGCATTGCCAGACTATAGCCCTATACCGGATTGCCTGTTCTTTGTCCCAAACTATAGTAGTTTTCTCTGGTTTGTAATACCTATAGCCGCAATATCGGGAGGCATTTATACAAGCTTTGCCATAGCTTCCACCTGCCACACTCAGTTGTGTAGACCATATCGCATCAGCATTGTGTTCTACCCGAACCGGGCTGTGATAATGCTGTGTAAATCTTTTGTGCTACCTCACATATTCCACCGGCATAATTGAATATGATACATCTGTTGCTTGTAGTGCCTGCATCAAAAGCTCATAATATATTTATGACACATCGTCTCCTTCTTAATTATATCTTTAATCTTTCTTATGCAAACGGTTCTCTTCCACTACAAAATTATTTACAATACTACTTATACCAATATAATATCCCTACCTCCAACACTTCATAAATTTTTTCTTCCATATTACAGTTCATCTATCCTCTCACCGAAATTTTCAAGTGTTACCGGATTGTTTTCATCGTAGCTCACATCATTTGCAAAATTCTTCAAAAATAACTCCTCTTTGAAAAATTTGTATTAAAATTTTTTATAGCTTCTATTGTATCTATATAGTGACTGTCGGAGATGCAACTCATGTATATATCAAAGTAACTATACACCGGAAGCTACAGGATAAAATCCATAGCTTAACCCCTCAAGTGTATGTATATCTGAATCATACAAGCTACATAGGTACCACAAAGCCTGAAAAATTTCAGATATAATTTTTAAACTAACTAACTTATCCTTTACCATATAGTTGCAGGACTTTTAATGATATATAATTTATAGTATCAAAAATAATATAAATCTCTAATTGATACATTCTTTATTATCATATTCAGATTCTTATATCTTCCATATATACTGATATGTCCAAAATCTATAAATGATCTGTATTTTCTTTGTAGGATAATACAATATCATAATTTTTCTTTTATAAATGCCCTGACGATATATTTCTTATTATCCATCCCTGGGATATGATTTTTGCCGCTAAAAGATTATCGTCAAAATATGATAAACTTGAGAATGTCTCGAACAGTTGTATCATACGATGATAGTATGCTGTTTCATCTGCACTTTCATGCCCATCTTTCTGATTTTGGCATCACAATTGCATCGATCAATTGTATATTTGCTTAAAGTTTCAAAATGCTTTAATGATTGTTTAAACTTCTTTATTCTTTTTATAGTTTTACTCCCTGATATCTATATACCTTTTATATCCAAAGAACTATAGTTCTGTCATAGCAGTGTTCAAGAACATTATTCAATGCAGCTCCGTGTCGTTACCAAGGCTTTCTATTAGGCAACCGTCCACTCATCAGGTACTCCATCATAGTCTTTTTATCATCTCCAACATCTTTAGACATGATATCCTCTACTACAGCCTTTTGCTCCACCTTCATCATATATACCCTAAGTTCCTTCAGTCTTGTACCACACTCCACTGTCATCCTTTGCATAATAACTTGCCACTGCCCAAATATCTTTCACGTCACAATCTGTCGGCATATCCACCAAATACTTAAGTTCATCTATACTGTGATATCCTGTCTCGTCCATTATATCTCTCTCGCCCTTTCCATATGATTTGGTTTGCATTTGTGTTTTTGCTTGTAGTACACATCTCATAAAATCCGGTCAGCACATTGAATACACATATAATAAGTATAAACCTCAGCAACCAATATATCCGTTTTTGTACTCTAATTTCATCTATGTTCTCCTCACTGTAAAACTAGTCTATATATACTATTGCTTCCCGGACATTCTATTCTTCACACTCTTATCTGCGTTCAGATGATATAACTGCACCTCTTCTCAGCTTTATGAAAAATCCCTTCACTTTTATTTCAGATTATCAGACATGTTCCTCATCATACATATCTGATATCTTCCTCATTATCACCCATATATGTCAAGATAATTGTCTCAACATTCTTAAAGTATTCAAGATCACTTACATCCTTAACATGATAGTCCTAAAATTGATGGATAAGAAGTTCATCTTCTTTGAAATTCTTTTTCCAAATGATACCCTTTGATAGGCTTCTCTTTTATTTGCCAGAGACATACGATTTTTCCCCATAGTATCTCTCTACCGCTCTGAGAAACCTCCGCATCCTTGAAAAAGGCTATTCTGCTCACCACAACCATACATATTATTGTCAAAATATTCCCTAAGCAAATGATAATGTATAATTCATTTTCACATTTCCTTTCCGTTAAACTTCATACAGTTTTACCATATTGTTTGTGTATTAAAAAGGACTCTATACTTTCCCTTATTGAAAGATTATAATCGTTAGTACTCAAATGCATAGATATCATATCCATCTTTTTCTTTTATCCACATTTTTCCTTTATTGAGCTCTCTCATAACCCATTGCAGTCATAGAAATTCCAACATTATTTTTCGTGAAAAATCATCCACAGGTACTATTACCATACCAATCTTTTAAGCTTGGTCTATGTACTCTCCTCCTTAGGGTCTGCTGAACCTATGGTGGTATTAGCATATACCTCTCTATAGATTTTACCCATATCAGCCTCTTGATTGATAATTGCTATCTCTCATTGCTTTATACCTTATTATAGAAGACATGCCATGACTCATTTTTCTCTGATAATTCTGTTCATCTTTTCATCAAAATGATCTATCTTACTCCCTCGCATGTCTCAGGAAACAGGCTCGCTAGCAGCTCCCCATCATTAGGTATTAAATGCTCTTGACTATCTTTTCTATATACTATTTTTACCACTTTTGCATCACCATATATAATTATCTATTTTACCGGAGTCATGTATATATTGTACAGTTTCAACTACTGACGTACATCCTGTAAGTAAACTTAATATTAAACTCCCATCAACATTTTAATTTTCATCAGGTTTTATTTCCTCCTTTCCACATTTTTTCCTCTCTTATCAAAGTCAACCATTCATACCGTTATTAAAGCTATTAAAAACCATACTTTCAATGCTTTTATTTTAATTTGTACATTTGATACTACTTAACATATTGTTTGTAGTAGCAACAGAACTCCTATGCTTTTTTCATAGGAGTCCTAAAAAATCTACCTACTGCTCTCTGTAGTCATAACATCATCCGGATCTACATAATCAGCCCAAAAACGGATTATCCACCCAAAGATAGTATCCTCTGTTGCTGTCATCCATAGTAATCTGCCAAACTTCAGGCGAATACATCATAGAGCTGATACCTATCTCTTCAGGATCCCTCATCATCCTTGGCAACAACCTGAAGGTACATAAAAATCTATATTACCACCATCTGTCTTTACAACATAATAAGTCCCAACTTTTTATTCCTTTTCTTTATCTCTCTGTAACTACCGGAAAGTTTTCTGTCACATTTGACACTCTTGACTTTCCCTTATACCTCTTAAGCAGTAATGCAATTTTAAAGTCCATATCTTCTATGTTATCTCTTGCATTCTTTGAGAACAGTGCTTTTCAACGCATCAGCATTTTTGAGCATCCATTGCAGCAATCACCTTATCTTTATATTCTTTTTCCTCAGGAGGCTGCTTATCATTTTTGTAATCTCACCTTTGCACCGTCCACTGTATTTTTAACACTTGAGCAGGCTGATATTAAAAAGCGCTGATGCAATAATAAGAAATATTATTTTTTTCATACTTTTACATGCTCCTTGCTTTGTATCTGATTTGAAAGATTGATATCATTATGATTAATAGCTTCCTTCGCAAACCTGCAATCTCATTTCCAAGATTATCTAACCCTTTATATCCTGAATCTAATAGTATTTTTCAAATACTCAGCATATGTATTTCAAAGTTGTCTCCACTTCTTCCGTCTCAATAGTCATCAACATCTGTCATAATATCCACAAGATCCTCTCTAACGTGATCTACAATCCTTCTTTCATACTTTTTTATATTTATTGTATGAAGATTCCATCATATCTGCGTTTGATTTGATTTCCACATATCTACCTCCCACTATTATATCCAGAATGCATAAATATCATATCCATCTTTTTCAAATCTAATTTATCACTTAGAAAAATGTAAATTTAAACTATCTATGGCAAATTTTGATATTCCTACATTATTTCATATGAAAATCATCGACCGGTTCAACTCAATGTAAATAGATTTGTATCGGAAAATTGTACCTCCACCGTCATCTGCAAATTCTATAGTTGTTGACGTACATAACTCTTTTTCTGAAGTTTTCCTTTATCTGAGTTTCTTGATTCATAGTCATTATCTTCATCCAGCTTTATACCGTATAATTTTACCTGAAAGACTTATTATTATTGTAACTCCCAAAACATATTATCTATCTTCTCGTCAAAATTGTCTATCTTACTCCTTGCATTACTCAGAAACAAGTTTTCACTAAAAGCTCTCTATCATTAGTATTTAAAGCCTGTACTATCTTTTTCGATATATCTCATTCACACTTTTGCATCACCACTATATATAATTATCATTTTTACCGGAATCATGTATATATTTTTTATAGTTTCAACTACTGACGTACATCCTGTAAGCATGAGCATACTATTAAAATAATATAATAATTTTTAATTTTCATCAGTTTCTATTTCACCCTTCCCATTTCATTACGGTATTGCGATGCACCAAAACTCAAGACACTCAGTTATCATTTATCTTCTACATTTTGATCATCGAATTCTGCTGTGATGTACGAATTCCTTCCACATAGCCCTCTTTCCTCACCAAAGTCAACCATACCACCATTACTAAATCTTCAGCCTTTACATCTTGGAATCTTTATCCGGATTAAACCTCGTATCCACCACTGATATAAATCGTTAGCATCCCAATCTATTACTTGAGTATCACTCTTAATCTTATATCCAAATTCATTTTAAGTTTATCTGAGTATAGCACCCAGATGCCAGTCTCTTACCTTTGTAGTATGCCTATTTCACCTCCGGCTCTAAAGTTAAAATAATCTCCTTTCCACATCCAAAGTGTAAACTCATCATCTCCATCTCCAAATTTAAACTTCCTCTATTCATAGATGATGAACCAAATGCAAAAATCATAAAAATTATTATATCCCTCAATGTAACTGCCAACAAAGACTCATTGTATGAATAACCTTTATCATCCTTATAAAAGTCTAAACTATTAAGTACTATATCTGCACATCTGCTTCGTCATTTCATTTTGAATTCTATCACTGAACCCACTATCTTCAGCAGATTTTTCGATATCCTTCATACCACTGTACGTATCTTTTGATATGGCATCTTTTTCAATGTCTGTAACTTCTCTTCCAATAGTTATAACCTGAATTTGCAATATTATCTACAGCTTTATCCCATTTAATGTATCTTAATAAATCCTACCCATAACCATTTTTATTAAAAAATAAAATACTTCAGGCGAGATGCCGACCATAATAAATCCAGTACACCTCAACCAAATACTTACATCTATGCATTTTGTTTCCGGTGATTCTCCTGTACTGTCCACAAATATCAATGGTGCATTATAGCAGTAGCATACCTGTTCTGAGCAAATCCATATCTTATATCGCCCCTTTGATTTTTATCCTCTTTCCAAGGAACCCTTCCCAGACTCTCATCGTACATTCTTGTGTAGCTGAAAGATAGCTTTCGCTCATATCATCCACCATGAGATCTGGCAAACTGAGTTCTTGGCTTACCCAAGCACCCTCCAAACCTGAGTACTCAAAAGCTCTATTACCCTCAAGCATTACACTCCAGCTCATCACATATGATATTGGCTCTTCATCATCCTCACTCTGATATCAGTTGAATATCCCATACAAAACTTCTCTCATTTCCATCAGCATTTTGCCACAGTATATTATCAGTCTTTTTCTGATATCAATCACATAGTTTGAGTGTATGTGACCTATTTCCATTGCCTCTGTCTCACTGATTCTGTGACCAAGTCCGTCATATTCATATGTAACAATGTTTTGCTCGGATATGACACTGATAAGTTGTCCCAATCCGTTGTATTTGTACTTGCTTCAAGCTCATCACCCGCAAACTCTTGATAAGTTTTCTCTTATCATACTCATACCTTTTTGAATCAAAATCGCATGTCTCTTAGCTATAAGCTCCTTCTACAAGCTCTTTCCGCCCCATAGATGTAGTTTAGGCGACCACTTTCTTCAGTATAATCTACTTTCTAGCAGTTCTGCTCCAAATATATCATAGCTGTATTCTCTTAACATTTTCATCATTCAATACAACTTTTGTGATTCTTCCCACTCATCATAAGAATAACTGTAATCACTTACACTGCCAAAGTTCCTTATCTATCTTACATTCCCATTTCCAACCAAATCTAAGTATAAATATATCTCTATATTAACATTTTCATCACTGCTATATGTTATTTTTGTCTGACCTCCGATATCATTTGCACTCATCAGAAAGTTTTGGCTCCATCGACATACCCTCTGATCCAATCCGCTAGCTGTTATAAGTCAACCTTGATATGTCTCATTTCTGAAACGGTTTCTATAAGTCTACCCCTTTTATCATAGTATAGAAGCTAACCTTTACTGTCAGATATACTATAGCTACAGTTCTTCCGAACTTCATCATATTCTGAAGTAATACCAGTCCGTCTGTAGTTGGCTCTTTTTCACCAAACCTTTTCATCTCTTTTCCAAAGCTCATGGTTCCAAAGCTTCCTGATACGGCTTTTCATCTGTTGCTCGTCATACTCATAGTTTTACATATATTCTGCTCAGAACATTTCTATCGAAGCTGGTGTCCGCTTCATTGTATTTCTGTCTGGTTTTTAAAAACCGTCTCATCAATATTTTTTCACCTACTCGTCCAAGACTGTTGTAATCCAAAGCATAAGTGTTGCTTTTGCATTTTCTATCTTGAATATTCGCCCATATTGTTTCTATGATAGCCTTGATCATACAGTCATTTTTCATTACCTTTTTGTAACTGTCTTATTCCTACAAGATTGTACATTTTATCATAACTGGTACTCACTACTAGACCGTCACCGTCAACCACTTTTTCAAGGGCGTATTTCCCTACACCATATTTAAAATAGTTCTATTTCTGATATCTGTCTTTATTAGATGTTATATCTCTCATATCATAGCTATAGGTATTTCTACCGGTATCAGTCCTTATTCCGGACACTCTTTCCCAAGTCATCATAATCATAGTAAACCTTATTTTCTGTATCACCAACCAAAACGGCTTGCTGTAGTTCTTCCAAGCTTATCAGTAATCATATATGTATTTTACATCATCACCCGGTATTAACCGCTTTTACCCCTGCTGTTCTGATTATATTCATAGCTGATACATTACCATATATCAGTATACCCAGATACTCTGTCTAGAATCATATACAAACTTTCTCACTGACATTCTCATCCAGGGTTTGCTTTTGAAACTCTTCCACATTCATCATATTCATATCTGATAACTCTCCGCTTGCAATATCATCCCTAATCAGCTTGTTCCGCGTAGATAAAATCAGACTCTACTCCGTCAGAGAAATTTCTTACTGATGCACCTGTTTAACTTATCATATTTATAATCGCTTAGACCTGTCGGGTGAGTAACACTGACAATATTTTATTATCACTCATAGGGAAAAGTTTCATACTTCCGTCAGAGCTCGTCATTTTAGTCAAATATTGCCCTTTTGTCATATTCCAAAATTCTTCCACTCTCAGCCCTCTTTATCTGAGATATCTTCATATCATCATACATACCCTGTAGTATTTCTGCTTTTTTATCTTTTTGAACTCTATCAGGTAACTTATACTATTGCACTCTACTCAGGCTCTCCTGTCAAAAATCCTTTAATCTGACACCTGCCCATTTGCTGCATGACTTATATGTTCCTCTCTCCAAAAGAATTGTATACTTCTATTATATCTCCGCTCATACTATATTTATAAAGTCTTTTCCTCCATTATATCTCAATATTCTACAACCTGATTTAGCTCATCATATTTATATCCGACCATTTTAACAGTATCATTTTGCTATCTCCGTTACATTTCCACTCACTGTCATAGCTTATATTCATAACACTTTTATCAGAGCTGTTATTCTTTGGCCCTTGAGTTCTCATTGAACAATATCAAACCTCCTATCTGATGCATTAAATATTTTCATTAGGATTTCCCTTACATCATTGAATTGTTTTAGCCTTTTCTTCACTCCTTCTACCTCTATACCTAAATATCCTACACTATCATATGATAAATCTACTATTATATTCTCCGAGTCCCCTACCTTTATGTTTTTATCCGAATTATATTCATATATTGTTTTATTTTCCTTTCGATCTATGTCAAATATTATAGTCCGTCTCTATCAAACCCATGAAGACTGCTGACCCATTTTCATGATATTTTACGGCATGATATCCTCATCATGATAATAAACAATTTCAGACTCTCCATTATTAAATGTTACGCTGTTCTTTGATCATATTTAAATTTAAGTCCACGCTGTCGGCAAAAGCGTTGTAAAGTTATTCTTCCATCTTCATCATACTGTTTTCCAGAGTTACCTTGCCTCTATAATCAGTGAGCTGAAGCTATAAATCCGTCCTCTACCAAACGAAAATGCCTCTTACCCATCTATTCTTTATACAGGATAAATTGTCATCCTCGTTAACAAATTTACGTTCTTCCATTGCCGTCACAAACTCTGACTACTTTCTATTATCACATACAGATATTCAATATACTCATTTGAACTGCTTTTTACTGATGTTCTCTCTCCATCATAAGTATAGATACACTGTTTCTTCCGTCATCCGCTTCTTGTCAGCTTACCTTCTATATCAAAAGATATGCTTATTCCTCTCAAAGGTTTTAAGTTCATACCTGTTCCCAAGCTTGAGTATATCTCCGTTTTCACTTATATTAATATAGCCCGGTTTTATCCTTATAAATACTTCTCTCCGTCAGAATATGTTATTTTTGCTTTGATCTAGTTATATCCATCTCCCTGATGTCACATATCAGAATAAAAGTGCCACCCAAGACCTGCTGTATTGTCTCCATTGAATTATATGTAATATTAAATGCAAGGAACAGACCTTTTGAGATAAGAATTCTCCTACATATACATAGTTACCTGTAGACACATTTATAGGATCTCTCCATATGCACATAATATGATCTTTCCACCATTTACAGTAAGAATCAAATCACCTGCCTTCTTTTCCATATTTCCTCCTCCATAATCTTTTAACTCCCTTTGCACCCGCAGTGAACGATACTATTTTGTAAAGATCTCCGCCCTTTAAGTCCTCCCAAGGTGTAGGACCTCTATTTTACTGCATAGCGACTGGATGCTCAAACAGTCCACACAGGACCTCTATAATCTTCCAGAGCTCGAAATAAGATCACTGTCTTTAATCTCCATCCATCTCTGTCATCAATCTTATGCTTTAATCGTCACTCAGCTTATCACCGCCTACATCCAAATCGCATGTAATCAAGTGTAGACAGTTTTCATCAACACTTAAGTATATTCTTTATATGAACAGTACTCTCCATCAAGATAGTTTTATATGTAGATTTACATTTACTGCAGTTATCTTCTGCGTACTACACTGTCGCTTGAACCTGATGATACAGACCTCCAACTACTCCTTCAATCCTCATTGCCTTATTATCTATATCATTGGCGCACCGGTATTGCTTGAGACTCTATAATGCTTATCAGTTCTTTGAGACTTGTATCATAACAACTCAAGTTATCATCATGCATCTGAATTTATCCCAAATTGATTGGCACCTCCTGTCCAGTAATTTGGCCAGCACCTCTGTATATCCAGATTTTACATCATTACCTAGGCTCTCTAAGTCTCCGCTTATTTTCTTAAACTTGTTTACCTCTCTTGTAGTCACTTTTCTTTATTCTCAAAAATTTTCCCATACATTCCTCCTAATCGTCATCTCTATGATGATAATCATAGTCCTCATCTCCATATCTTTTCAGTTCATCATTCAAATATTCTCTTTATCTTCAGCATTTCACAATATTTGATGTCTGTAATCCCACTTTTATGCATCTGACTCTCTGTTTCTGTATTACCAATATTATAAGTGTCATATACATAAATTGTCTCCTAGCAAACTTGAAAGGTCACCTTATCGTCCTGTTCTATTCCTCAAATCTTCCATCAGTACAATTGCATAATTAATCTTTCTAACATCACTTCTGCATCTTCTAATGTGTCCCCATCTACAATCCATATTTCTCCTTCACAATGATTTTCCAAAATTAAAGGATTTTTACCTTTTTAATATCTCCACCTTTGTGAATACAACTGGTTCCTATAACAAATTTGTAATTTCTGATTACAGGCATACGAATAAAGACTGTTCATCAGGTATTCCAAGTGTTGTTCACAAATCTTCTGATTTTTTGCTGATTAATCTGACCCTCCATTACCTGCATTTCCTGTCACTTTGTATTTCGCTACTCCTCCATAAGTTCAGTTTCATTACAATACCCTAAACAATCTATCAATGTTTTATCTATTGCTCTGCACTCTCTGAGATATCCTCCCCTCTCCTCTTTTTCAATGGTGAATTCTTTTTAAAGCTTTCTTCATACTCTTTTTGCAATTTTCCTTATCACAATCTATACCTGCTCATCTTAAACCTCATACTATTTCTTATGAATACCGCTGATCATATGCTTTTAATTGATCAAAAACTTCTACATTAGGAAACATAGCTTCACATATCTTCATTTATCTTCAAATGATATAAATGTAAACCTCTAAATATTTAAATTGATTAAATATATATTATCACAACATGCTCCTCCTCATAAATACTTTTATCCCTTTATACGCACCTGACACAACTAAAACCACATAGTTTTTTGGCATTCTTAAAATACTATATCTTCAATGTTTTTACTTTATATTCTCTAAAGTTTTCATTGATACCGACTGAACCCTCTCAAGATCTCTTTTTCCAAAATTATTACCTAAGCTACTTTTCTATCACTACCATTGACACCCTATATGATATCAAAAGTCCTCTAACTGCCCTTTCGAACTCTCTTGTCCTTGAGCAATATTATTCATAATGTATACATGTATAAAACAAATTACCAGCATCACAATAATAACCATTTGTGTCCTTTCTATCATTCACTCGCTCTCATTGTCGTATAATTATTATTAATATTCTCTATAAAATGTAACATCCGACCATTTTTCTTTTACAATGATATGTATTTTTATCCGAAACGTCACAAACCTTCCGGTCAATATATCTTTATTATCATTAAATTTATTTTGTACTTTCAAAGATAAGAAGATCTTTTATGTGTTCTACACTTTTTGGACGATAACTGTATTTACTACCTGTGTACATTTATAACTACCCGCTAAACACATTTACGGAATACTCACCATCCTGGATATTTTCAAAATATAGATAATATTATATATATGTAATCACTCTGATAAACACTTCAATATTAGGAAACATTGCCTCAATATCTTCATTTATCTTCAAATGATATAAATCCAGTTTCTTTTAAATACATTAAGTTTTTGTCATTGCCTATATTATCAAGATGTTATCTCATTACTCATATACTATTATTCCATCATACGCACTATGATAGCTAAACTCTTGTTTTAGTGTTCTTAAAATACTTTATATCTTCAACGTTTTTACTTTATATTCTAAAGTTTATTGATACCATTGAACACTCTCCAAGATCTCTTCCAAATTATTCACCCTAATGCTTTTTCTCTATTCACCATTGACACCTAGATGATACTAAAGTCTCTAACTGCCCTTTCGAACTCCTTGTCCTTGAAAAAGCAATATTATTCGCAATGTATACAATGTATAAACAAATTGTCACCAATATAATTATTATCACTGCCTGTAGTCTTCGACTTTTCATCCTTTGAGTCAAATCTCCGTCCTTGCTTCCTCGATATCTCTACCTTTTGTACCGCAAACATCGCACCATTCATCCATAATATGATCTATTTTTCTATGTTACCTATAAACCATCCTCTGTTATGACTATTTCTCATCATACCCTATATTCTTATGCAAATATTTCAAACCTCTGCCCACCTTTGAGAAAATTAGAGCTTGAAACTCAATCACGCTCTTTTGTCGCTCAATCTCCTTCGCATCTACTGCGTAACGTTGAGAGTCACAACATTCTGTACTATTCTCTCACTCCTTCTCTCTTTCTCTTACACTATATGCTATATAGAATAAATTAAATACATCTACAGCTTCCTCCCTATATCAATCTCTATTCTTGTATTCCGTAAACATACCTCTTTATCGGTCTCACTAACATCAATAAATATGTGTGCTTTATCATATTAGTGGTAGTTATAGTATTACTAAACTCATGGTACAAAATTCTGTAATCATTACTGTTGAATAATCTATCATATGCTCTGATATATTCTCCGTCAATATCTTGCCTAAATTGTGCCAATAATAAATGTAATCTGCAGATATTTCCTCAGATCTTTTTCATCTCCTGTTCCACCACGAACAGCTCACTGATGGTTATATTAACTCTCTTTTTGATCATCATAGAAAGAAGTCACACTACCATCATCCCCTGCATATACGGCAAAAATTTATAGCTAAGTCATTTCCTTTCTAATTACACTTATTTTATGTTCTCCTTTAACCTGCATTACACTACTGTCACCCTTCCTTGCATAACGTTTAGATGTTACTATTTCACCATTATATTTTGATAATTCATAAAACACTTGATAAAGTTGTATCCAGTTTCTCTGTAAGCTGATATTTTTTTCATTCTCAGTATCTATACTTTTAGACTGACAATCCAAAACTAAACCTACATCCTCTAATTCTGCCAATATCTTATCAGCTCCTATTATTTTTCTTGTATACAACATTTACAACATCAAAAATATCCTGAGAAATTTCCATAGTCCCTATCATAATTGTAGCAATAAGATATCACTGTGCTCAGTAAACCAACGTAATCATCATCACTTTCAATAAGTATACCGGTAATTCTGGAGTTCTCTAATTTTTCAATATCCGTATTCAAACGTCCCTCTACAGGTTTTTGTAAGGATATTTTGAATTACAGCTCATTGCACCTTTTAACTTATATATCTCTTCAAGCTCTTTTTCCCTTTCTATAAGCTCCCTTACTCTTTATACCTCTATAGTATCTGTCTATTTCATCCTTTGCATACTGTATATTTACACTACCCGGTGGTAGCAAGCATTTCTCCTGTGGTTTTTATCCACATTTATCATCTTTAGGTAGTAATGCAATCCCACGTAAATAGTCCTGCCTTGACTTTACTTCATTAAATATTCCCGAAGTCTCATCACAAAACTCACCTATAATATCCAAAAGCTTTTCGCATCTTGCTATCTTCTTCTCGTAGAAGTTTATTACCGTATTTCTTGGATGCCTTCTGTTACATTCTCTCATCAAAGTAATCTTTCAAACTTTTCCTTCTTTGCTATTATTATATCCTCATCAAAGCTTTTTCATACCCCTAGCAGCCTTTCGGCTGATTCACTATATTTTGCATTTGCATCATACTCTAAATCCAAACACTCTATATACATTCTAAGAACAGGTAACAGCTACACTCTGAGTATTCTCTAGTGACATCCCTAAGCCTTTCCGGTCAACACATCATTAGTATCATTAAACTTATTTATACTCTCAAAGATAAGTGAAACTTGATGCTTAGTTTTTCAATACTTTCTAATTGTTCTGTCTCTTCCAATATATTATTTCTATTTATATGTATACCCATATTCCTTACCTCTCATTATTTTAAAAATCCAAAAAAATCCCTTATCTTTTTCTTTGCATTGATTCACTTATTGCTTTTTATACATTCTGTAAGATTAGTTATGTACGGCTTACATTCCTCTGTAAAGTCAGATGAAAAATTCTAAGCACTCCATACAATCTGACTGCACATCTGCATTTGTACAATCAAGCCCTGTATCCACTTCTCATCGAAAAGCCGACAGTATCAATATTACACCTTATATTATCTGCTACCATGCATTATTTGATATTGTTCCATTCATATATTTCTCCTTCCACAAAGTTTAAATTAAAGGTATTTTTACCTTTTTAATATCTCCACCCTTGAATACAAATCCGGTTCCCGGTACAAACTTATAATTTCTTATTACCGGCATACGAATAAATGACTGTTCATCAGGTATTCCAAGTACTACACCCTGAATTGATATCCTTCAACTTCTTTGTAAGCTCGTCAAAGCCACGAAGTTCATTCCAGGTCACAGCTCAACTATGGAAATACCGTAGTCTAATAACTTTGGAATAAGTTTTCCAAGTCTGTCCTTATGTCTTTACACAGGTTGATAAATCTCTCATATCGTCTATCACTATCACTACCTGTGTAAGCTCCATACATCTCTCAAACTCTTATCATTTTTACTCTTTCATACTCACTTACTCTTCGATTCACCTCATCCTCAAGAAGCTTTATAAAATGCACCTGAATCAGCTTCATTATTAGAGTAAAGCTTGAGTCCTCATATACTCTCTGCCAGTTCACTTCCGACGCTGTCACAAATGTATACCTCGGCTTCTTTTTAGCTGTTCCAAAAATCAATTTAAGTACATTGGTCTTTCCTGTACCTTACCTACTACCATCATGTGGATACTTTGCCACATAATTCCAGATATTGTACCTCTATTTCATCTGTATCAAGTCCCTATACCCGGTCTGTCTATTCTGTCTGACAATACCACATCAACAGTTACAATCTCCGGCATTATCTTTATGCCTTCAGGCTTTTTACCAAGATTTGCCATGTTCAGCTCTTATAAGCTCTTCTATATTCTCGGTATATTTTTCCAGCTCTACAGGAGTGTAACATTGCATTATATTTACCCTCATCAAGCTTTATAAGTGCCCTTCCCTTTATCTCAGAGGCAACTGATATTTTGCTTCTTCCACTATTCCGAGAATACAGTCTTATCAAACAAATAGCCTGCAATCTTATTTTTAAAAATTATTTAAAATTGAATATCTTATTGCTCCCTGTCTGGTAGCAGATACAGCCATATATATTCCGATTCCGGCACCGTCTCTGCTAAGTTTGTTGATGAATCCCTCAAGATCTATACCAAGTTCCTTTACCACATCATAATTGTCGATAAAGATAATTATTGCCGGCAATTTTCTTTGGCTTTTTCATTATAATTTGAAAAACTTATTGCATTCATCTTTGCAAAAAGCCTTTTTCTAAGCTTTATTTCTTCTTCAAGAATCCTTACAAAGCTTTGTCAGCTTTTTCCTCATCTTCAAAACTTATATAATCTGCCGTCTGTAGCAACTCTTTTAATTGTATAAGACTTGAATTTCCAAAGTCCAAGATATAATAGTGTGACTCTCCGTTCTGTTTTAAATGCCAATGTCATTTGCTATATTGGTAAGAAAAACAGACTTTCCGACACCCTGTGAACCGAATATAATGATATTTCCGTCTGTCAAAAATCATGGATAAATTCTATCTGACTTTGGTTTTGCGGTATATCCACAATACCCTGTTTCCGCCATAATATCAAAGCTTTATCATCCACAGTCTTCAATACTTCTTTATCTATATGCTTTATTTACTATAACTTCAGGTAACGACGGTAACCACGTTTTTTTCTACAGGCACATAGTTACCTTCATTATAAACCTCTTTATATATTCAACCACTGCTGTAAGTTGTGTGGCATTTGCCTTGTTCTCTACGGTATTCTTATCTTCACTTATAAGTTCTCTTTGCCCAAGATTATTTATTCTGTAAACTCTTCTGTCAAATCCTTCCCCTTCCGTCTCTTCATCAAAATATGCACCGCTGAACGCAGACTGGAAAAGCTCATAGACTTCATTATTACCGACTTGTAGGTATGACGACCGGATTGGTTATCTGCGCGGCATCAGGAGTTTTTATGACTTCTTTACTGTCTGCCACATCCTGAACCTTCAGTGCCAGCTAAACTTTGAGTTGCTCCAAATCTGATCATCTACAATACCTGAAGGCTTTTGAGTAGCCAATATAAGATGTACAGCCCAAACTTCTGCCTATTCTGGAAGTAGACAAGCTCTGCCATAAATTCAGGCTGTTCATAGCTTTTAACTCTGCAAAACTCATCTGAAATAATCAGAAGATGTGGCAACGGGTGATTACCTTTCCGAATTTATACAGTTTTGTATATTCATTTATATTATTTACTCCCGATTCATTAAATATTCTCTGTCTTCTGCCAAGTTCACTTTTAATAGAGGCCAAAGCTCGACTAGCTTTTCACTACCGTCAAGATTTGTAATTGTTCCAAGAAGATGCGTAAATCTCTGAACAGATTTGCCATTCCTCCACCTTTATAATCTATAAGTAAAAACCGATATCTTCAGGTGAGAAATTTACAGACAGTGATAATATCAATGTTTGCAATATTTCAGATTTTCCGGAGCCTGTAGTACCTGCTACAAGTCCATGTGGTCCATCTGCCTTTTTTCATACAAGTTTAATCTACTATCATCCTTTGCTCTTACTCCCACCTGAGTTGCCATAGACTTATAAATACAGGCTTCTTCCCACCTTTTTCTTATATTCAACTCATCCAATCTCTTAATATTAAACATTTCAAAGAAACTGATATTCTCAGGTATTTGACTGAATACTCCTTTGACATCTTTTAATCCGGACAGTCTTCTGAGCTTGATTTTTCCATATCTATATTTTTCATATCATACAGCTTTATATCTTTATTCATAAGAAAACCTTGGTTCAGCACTATCTTGGCATACTCATTTCCATCCACCTTGATAACAGTCTTTATATAATCAGGCAAACTTTCCTGCTTTGCTGCACTGTATATCAAAAGAAAAATCGAGTCTTTCACCACTCATCTGTAAATATTCCATTATACTGTGATTTACTACAAATATCGGCTCATCCAATATAAATACAAAATGTGGTAAAAATCTAATCTCCTTTCTCTCCTCCCAATTTTATTTTTCACTCTTTTAAAATAGTGGTTAGAGATGCGAGAACAAGTTCTGCATGGTTGCCTGTAGCAATAAAGTGTACTTACATTTACACCATATGTAGTCTAAGATGCGGATACCAAAATAAATTTGAAAATACTTTATTTCCGTCATCATTTGTTATAAGTACAATTTTCAAGTCATGATAACTGTGAAAAAGCAAAGTTGACTTATTATTGCCTTTTTGCAACTCATATATACTTTCTTTCTCCTACCAACCCAAGATGTGTCTTTTTGTGGTCTGTAACATATGGAAGATTTTCTATCACAGAAAACTCTTTGCCCAGTTTCAGCATTTTCTTCATAATGCCTCCCTGAATTTTTCCATATTTTTCTTCATATTTATTTTGAAACAGGGCTTCATATCAGAAGTACCTACTGATATATTAAGGAAATCTACATCATTAGAATCTCTTTCATAAATTCTGTTGGAGTAATTATCACGTGCAGCTCTATAGCCTTCATATCCGGATAATTAAATTTTAGCGACTCTATCTGTTTTTCTAAGTCTGTATAAACTTCTCTCTTATTTAACAGGTACTTATTATAATTATCAGTCTCTCTTTTCCTGAACTTTTCTCCTAACGCTTTGTATACCGGTAACTATAGATACATATGTAGCAACCATCATCCCTGGCAGACATAAGTATAAATATGCTCTTTTTAACAGTATGCCTATTCTGCTGTAATAGCCAATGAAGAGCCAGTGCGGCGCTTTTTAATATAGCATTTCTATCTTTAGCAGGTTTATTTTGAGGTCCTTTTATCTCACTGTCTCCGCCTGCATACTCTATATATCCTGGCGACCTCCTGTATTCACTTTCAAGTTTATCATAAGAATTTATGTTTAATGATCGATTCAAACTTGAATTTAGTACATTACCGCTTATGAGATAATTGAGCGCTACAATAGTCAATCTTTACCCCCGGTATAAATATACTGTTACCCTCAAAAAGCTTATATACTCCATTTTTCATATCGCTCCGTTAATATACACATTCCATATATAACTCTTAAAGTGCTGTTACAAATAACAGCCAACATCTTTTATCACTTTTAAGTACAATATCACAAAAATTTATCTGTACCTATCTTTAATATCTTTTGAGTATACTTATAATCAGCTTTAGCTTCGTATTCAGCAAACAAAACTCTATATTCCCATCCGACATTCCATAATCAGATGCAAGTTCTATCGCTTTATTTTTATCAATATTATCTTTATCATATGAAATTTCAATGCATCTTTTATCATTATAAAAGGATCAATGTATTCATTCTTGCTTATTTACCCCCATTGATTCACTCAATTCTTTATCTTTTTATCCAAATCACTTATAGCGCTCTTTTGCTTCTCCTGTTGTGTTACATCAGCTTTTAACATACTATGCTTGATATATGTGAATAACAAAAATTCATTGTTACCTATCTTCTTTGCAATATCCTCATATATCAAATTCACATCTTCCAAGTGCTATCCAAAAAAATCAAATATATTTGTATCTATATTAATATCGGTATACTCAGTAAATTATCTCTTTGTTCAGTAGTCAAACCCTCTGTAAATATATATGATCTTGCTAATATATACTTTACTTCCTTTGGAAGTTTATCTGTTTTTATACTTTTTAGAGTATCTTCAACCTTTATATAGTCTGAACTGACATAATTCCCATAAGCAGTTATAAGTTTTTCCTTATATGGCAATCTGACAAACTGTACAAAAATACCATATATAGTAGTCCGACGGCTATAAGAGCTGTAACCGGTATTGAAAATTTTAGTTTCTTATATTGAGACTTCTTTTACAAGCACCTTGGTATTAATATATCTCTCTCTTTTAAATATCTTTTTAGCAGTTCTTCTTTCAAACTCTTTGTACCATCTATGTTTTATAAAACTTTTTCAGGAACCTTGTGCACTCCCACCGATATACTAGCTCAAAAGTATATTTATTGTAGAGTACACTTGATACAAGTGCTACTGAATATAGAAATCAGATTCTCCCATTCTTTTTATCTCTAACAAGTATCTTGGGTATAAGATTTATATCATATACTCATATTTGAAGGTGCAAGGCTAAAGTATACTCATCGCTCAATTCATCTATATCTCGCTATATTCACAAGCACTGTACTTCTCTTCTTTTACTAAGTGTCTCAAAAGATTCAAATCGATATAGTCCTTCATCATCAAACCTAAAAATACACTCATCATCTGTCTCTTCTATTTCACAGTCCAACAAATGTTTATTCTCATTTGCCAAAAGAAATCTAATCTCTTTTTCAATATTTAAATCAACATTTTTACTTTTATTTCAATCATCATCATCTCCCTTATCGCTTCTAATCTGTCCCTCATTTTTATATTCTCTTCTTCCAATGTTTTATACGCACTTACCGTCCTTTTATGCATGATAAAGATAATAATCCGGTAACACATCTTTTTCTTATCCTAAGGATATCTTTTGCAACTTCGCCTATACACTGCTTGCTGTTTATACTTAAATCTATTTTCTCATCTATTTGTAGAGTAAAAATCAATGTGCATATTTTCTCCTCTTCCCACGATTCAGTACAAAAGAAGTCCGACACTTCCCATAAATATTAAAAATATTATAGAAAATATCGGACTTATAGTTTTTCATTTTTATATGTCAAGTGTAATAGTCTGCCTTTGAAGTAAAATATTAAGCTCACTCATCTTTAATCTTACAAGCTCTTAGGTAACTGTTCATTATTAACACTGAATGTCAAATTATTTATAAGCTCGTCATATCTTCTATTCTTATCAATTTTCCAGTTTTTCAAGCTTTTCCTGCTTTCTTTGGTCCAAAATATTGATACCCGGATACTGATCTGTCAGTGCCTCTCTTGTTACTTGATCCCTTACCTTAAGAACATCCGTATCCAAATCTAATTGCATAAATTACCTCTTTTTAGACCTAATCTTCTTTTCTTCTCTTTTAAACAATATATTTATTACAATGCTCAACAATACAATAAAAGCTTACAGTTCCGACAGATATAGCTCCTTTGTGTGATTTATTATCTAATATGCTTTTCTTTTTAGACGGCAGATTATACATATAGTCACTGTACTTCTATATTTGCTGTCATCATTTGGTGCTATCTCTACAGTGATATGAGTTATATGCATCCTTGTTTCCTATACTTCCAAGTCTTGTATATGAAAGCTTATCTGAAAAATCCCTCATAAGCTCACTGTTCTCCGACTTTGTGTCTTCCTTTTTACTTCTAAGTGCATTTACCACATCTACTACATTCTTCATAGTAGTATCATAGGCCTTGTTTATACTGTCATCATACAGTCTCATATTTTCATCACTTACCCGCATAATGTCATAAACCTGTTTCTCATCATCCGTCTGTTTATCCCTAAACTCTGAAAACGCAAGATTTGCACTTCTTTCCAACTCATTTGCAGCCCTTGACATATAGCTGTCATTTAGATGTTCATGCAGTTGTAATCGTCAAGCAAATCCATATACCTTCACTGTGTCTCATTAAATTCTACAATCTTATCATTTACCTCTGCCGACAGATTTGATACTGAATTATCTATCACATCCTCTATATCATTCCTAAAGACTTCATTCAGTTCGTCTATCGGAAATTTCAATGTTGTTTTTATTGTATTAAAGTCGGTATCGGCTGTTGCATTCAAACCTGTCAAGTATGTGTCCGAACCTACAAAAGGATTCATTGCTACATTAAATCTCGGCACGATATTACCAATCATTCTATCTACCGCATTGGACATTGTGGCTGTATTTATATCTTCACGCATATTGCATCTGAGTGTAGCCAGTTTTGTGAGCAGATAATCTCTTTCCTCAGTATTCATGACCACTTCAGCTCTTATCACATTCTCTATATAATGCCTCATACGCTCCATACCGCTTCTTTGTATACTTTGATACTCTTCTTTCAAATATTCTCCTGTAGCTATTTTCTAGTGTACTGCTCTCCAGGTTAATACGATTTTTGTAATGCGTTTGACTCTGAGCCAGATGTATATTTGCCTCTTCCTGTATGACATTCTTTGTCTGTTCATTCTGTTTCTTAAATATCTCATCAAAAATATTAAAAGATGAGTTTAATCCGTCATTATGACCATCAAAAGATTTTTCATATTTTTCAAATCCTTGTGAATATACCATTTCTGAAGTATCTCTTGGTGGTGTCAGTCCTTCAAAAATCTCCCAAACTTATTTTGTACCTGTTCTTACTTCATCCCTTCTCTCTTTATATTTTTCAAAGTTCTTTTCATTTCATCCTTAATATCCTAAGTTCTCTTGAAAATGAATCCACTATATTTCATTTTTCTACATTATACTTATCCATATCCATGTCCGACGGCTTATAATCTATATTATTTTCTTTAACATTCTCATATCTGTCCCAGCAAACTCTCAGGCGATATACTGTTTATATTGTCAAGATCTATACCGTCGTTTTTAGTATCACCTGTATTGTCCTGTGCTTTTGTGATACTCATCTAATATTGCGCACATAGATAAATGTTATATTCTCACTGACAACAGATGCAAATGAGTTTATATCATTTTGCAACACTTGCAAGTGATGCATCATTATTATCCCCGTTCTGCAGTATATTTTATAGTGGCTTTTTGGGGTTCATTGTTTATACTCTCCACCGCCTTTGAAAATGTGGCAGGGTATCACAATATATGCACCATATTCACCGGAATTTAATCCGGCTCTTGCACTCATCAAGTCCGGTCATATGAAAATGTTCATTTGGAAGAGTAACTATTTTTCCCTCATAGTATGCCTTTTTCCCTTTATTTTTACTCCCTCATCTAAGTTTACAGCGCTATATCTTTTGTAGATACCACCTTATATGCCTTACCTGTTTCCTATATGATGGTAATTATTTGCAATACTGTTTTGTGAGTATCTATATTCACAATAGATCCAAGAATTATAGCGCATAGCATACATATACTTAAAACCGCTACCAACAGCTACGCCAATGTCAAAACCTTGTCAATCCCTCCTACCATCATTCATCCATATCTTCAGTGATACTCTTTTCATTACATATAAATTTGCTGAATTTTTCAGCAATTCATCTATTATATTTCTATGTGCATCTATCTCTTTTCTACATCACCCGCCATGAACCAACCATTTGTTAAGTGATTCTTCAAAACTGTTCTTCCCGATCCTCCCATTCACTTATACTTGTGAATTTCATTTTGTAACATATATACTTTACTTGTTTTCTACCTTTTTAAGATTCTCAACATATTTTGTTACAGTATCATATATCAATTCGTTTTTAGATGAGGTCTGTTTCTTTGTTGTCCTAACTAACACTTCTTTTTACTATCTTTCCTGCTATTTTTCATCCTGTTCCTTTGTCAGTCTTACAGCATCTCTTCCTTTTGCAACCAGACTTTCCAGTTCAATTCTAAGCTTTTATCATATGACTATCGAAGTTTGAGATAACTGCTTTTCAAAAGATTCTTTACTGGACCCTGACATACTCTCCACAGCAGTCTGTTTGTTCTCTTATCTCAGACATCAACTCTTCATATCACTGTTCGCATTCTCTATCACATTAAGTAAAAGCTCAATATTAGAATATCTCCATACTATCTGTGTCTTACTCAATTTTAACCTCCTTAGTCATCATCATCATGTGCATGGAACCATTCATCTTCCCTTTCCATTCTCGATATCTTATTTTCAAGATTTGATAAACTGTTATTTATGACACATATATTTTCTGATATCATCCTCTTGCACAGCAACCGTATTCTCGATTCTTTGTTTAGCACTGTTGTACTCATCTTCCAATAAAAAGATTGCCATACCCATGGTATTTATTATATCTCCATACCTGTTTCTAATTTCATTGTAACGATTCTCAGTATCACATATTCTATCAAGCATATCACATGACTTCCTATCATGCTCCCGCGGCAGCTATATCATCACTCTGCATGCTATATCACTTTCTCCATACATACCTGCTACAAACTTAGCCTCATAATCTCCTGATGAGTTATAATAGTTTATTACTCTTTCTTTTGAATCTTTTTCTTGTATTATTACTCTTTTCTGTAGAGTCCTTTATATCTGTCAATCTCTAACCCTCTACTCTCCAAAACTCATATCTTCTTAGAGTATCTACATATCTTCCATTTCGGCAGTATACTTCCCTCCACCTAATCGTTCATTTCATCAAGTATATTCACCAATTCTTTTGTCTTGGCATAGTTTATTGCTACCGTTCCAGGTCGGAGGTACCGTATGCTTCACATTTCTTTAAGTTCTCTAAATCTTTGTCTTTTACGATATCTTGTCTATACTTATCCAAGGTTCTGTTAAACTCATCCCAGTCATTTCATATACTCCACAAAATACATTATAGTCTTTTGATATTGTTTTCTTTTCTTCTACAAAGTACAATGCATCATATATTGTCCCTAAGGTTTTATAAACTTATCACCGAATGTGTCAACTATATAATGTACAAACTCTTTCCTTCTTCTTGAAATAAAGTTTCTACTATTAATTTTACCAGTATTCTTATTCCATTTGAAACTTGCATCCACATCAATCATATCTGATGCCACCCAAATTTCTCTTACTTTCATCCGGATTCACTGAGGACATTAATATTCATCTTTGTCCAAATATTAGTAGACACATTCCGTAATGCTGCATCTTCTCTATCTGCCTGATTTTATCTTCATAAGTTTTTCACTTACTTTCGCTATGAACTTTCCAATGCGCCCTGCTACCCGGCAAAGCTATCTTTCCGGTTTGACATCTATCATTGCAGTAGGCGATGATTCCATAATAAGTCTACAATCTTTCCAGTTTTATCCTCAGGAATAAAATATATCTACTTTTCTAATTTTATTCAGATACTCGAGCGTTTACATAATCATTGTTGGGATGAAATCCATACATTTTATCCTGAATCTAGCAAATTCTTCAGGTCCAAGGGTCTTTTTCATGTATTCAACAAACTCAGCGAAAAAGCCGATCGTCTCCACTTATACATCTGTCTATTACATCCGAATATATCATTGTTACAACGTAGCCTCATTACCACTCTTTGTCCTGTTACATACACATTATCGTATTTTCAACTCCACTTTTTAATGTTTCCATATAATCAGTGCTTCTTCCTGCATTGGAGATGTATATTTTTAGTAATCAAATGTCCATTTATTTTCTCTTTTGATATATTCTCATCTGTAGCACAGATGATATTTTCCCTTCCAACCCTAACCTTAGAGCGTCCTAGGCATAACTTTGTCTCTACCAATAATCTCCTTTACCCTACTCACTTACCATCACCGATCCAGGGTTTACTACACTTGTTGTAAACGTAAATACATTAAAAACTTACTTTTCTCAAGATCCTCAACAAATGCTTTTCTGTCAATCATGCAGCGCAGTGTTCCTCAAAGATATATAAAACCTGATCGTCTCTTTCAAATGTACAAACCTGCCATACCTTTTGGATTATGATCCATTTTTGCCATCACCATCATTATCCTTCCACTCATATTTGTTCAGTTTGCCAAGTTCAGGTCTATCTTTTCAAGATTGCCTCTCATTGTCCCAGAATTGCGCTATCTGACTTTTCCCTCTTTATTCTAGCTTACCTTCAATTTCACCTAGTAACTTTTCCTTGTTTTCGCTAATCTAACTATATCATTTATATTTTTGAAATCACTTATATCTAATTTATCCAATGGTAGATATTGAATAATATCATACAGTACCTTCTTGTAACTCATCATCTGTAGGTCTATTGCTTGCCATAATTCTTATCTCCTCTAAAATATCTACCTCATCAAATCTATCTTATCCACCTTACGTATACACTTGAGATTCTATAGTAAAACTTAAGTCTATTAAATGTGTAGTCTATTAATCTTTCTTCAAATTTATCAAACTCTTCTATATATATGTAACTAATAGATCACCCATATAAATCTGTTTATTTATAAAGTTTCACACGTCTTTTAAAATCCTCCTCTATACTTTCTGCTTGTTTAGATGTGAATATATATGCATTATACATTCCAATACTTTCATATGTCCTCATGTCTGTACCTTCATTCCAACTATCATCCAGTGCAAAACCATATGTGATGTACACCTTTACACTCTCCATATATAGGTCACCACCCATATATATACTTCTCAGCTCTGCTTTCATGAAGCAACATAATCATCATGAAAAGATGTCATTCCTCCCTCACTCTCAAAGTCCACTACTAGTCACATCTGCAGTTTTGACTTCGGGTGTACATAACGCTACCTTCATACACATACTCCTTCAAACTTCTCTCCATATACGTATGTAATACTCTGCCGCATTCATATAATCTAACTCTGTTAACATAACTCACTCTTTACTCCTCTTTTACCAGTATATCTCTAAGAAATACCATACCCACTATAAAAGCTATTAATAAAAAGAATCTACCTATTATTCCTTGTTCTGTTTTGACTTAGTCTTCTCTTTTGCATCACGCCCTCACATATATCTTTTAATATGGCTTCATTCTATCAGTACTTTTCTTGTTTATCAATATGTTGTTATCATGCAATAAAAGGTGACGTGAAACCCGACCGCCATTTGCGTAGCATTTTATATCCACCGAAATGACTGTTTTCTGCCAAGTGCAGTACCTTCTTCCTTTAAATTTACTCAACACGCAATGTCATTAACTTGACGTTTGGGCAGACTCTCGCAAATGAGGGTATGCTCTTTTTCTTCACTTTACTATTATTGGCTTAGAGCATAGTTCACGAGTTTAAATCGAGAATGCTTATTCAGTTTTAGGAAACTATCGCTCATGTGTATTCTCGAGCCTAGTCGCAAGCCGTCCTTTAGTTCTGTGACACGTGTCCATTATGCTTGTATCGGCACTACATTTTTGCTTATTTCATCAGCAACACAATGCCTGTAGTCGCTGCACGCATTTCCATCTTTTTCTATAAGAATGTATATTAGGTCGTCAGAAGTCCGATACGCAGGTTTCGAGAGTTTAACTGCATTGTATGTTTCTAATCATTCTTTAGGTGCTCTGGCTACTTTCTTCTTATATCACAGATTATATATCTTCTGCACGTGCTAACATAAATAGCAGCTGTTAATGTCACACCAATAAGCACTGATTTTATCCCTGTGAAATTTCTCGACTAATCTGTCTTTCAGACTTCACTTGGGCCGTCCCCATGCCCAGCGCATGAGTACAGCCCTGCAAAGCTATTCCTCTGGAAGTCAGATCCTGTGGCGATTAGCATGCGAGTTTCTGACTTTCCATCATCTAGTTTCACGTCTCTTTACAAATCTCATTGAAAAGGAATCTCTGCTCATCATGAGAGGCTTTCTTCTTTATGACAATATAGTTCTCCTTCTCTAGCCTTTGTTACTGTTATGTCGACATCCTCATCATTTGATTTTACTCTTTCTGTTCAATAGCCTGGTAGCTTACTGAGTTTTAGTCCTGCTACAAAATACACTCCATCATCTCTGCAAAAATTCAAAAATGCCGCGTGTCGAAGGATAACACTCTATCCATAACAACAATGATAGGTATGTGTTTCCAATTAGCATCCTTTATTCCCTTTTAACTGTTCCTGGGCCACTCGCATCTCATCAAACTTTACGGTATTAATACTGCTTTCCAGAATAAAGCGATTAAGAACGTCGTAAATACATCAGCCCATAAATCTGAGCGCTATGGTTTTCCTCCTCTCATGAGTACCTGTCCCGTGTTCTCGATGGTTTCATCAGTTGTAGGAATATCATATCAGATCCATCTTGCCAGCTGCAAAATAAGGAATCCTTTATGGGTATATGGTTCCACCTCTTCCTCCTGGTAAAAATTTTTATTATGTTCCTGATGAGAAAACTGAGTAAAAGTCTGGAGTTTAATTTCATCCTTGCTTTAGATAACCTAGTTTAGATATTTCTGTTCCGGATGTGTCGTTTCATATAATTTCAGCGTACCATTTTGAGAGTAAGGCTGCGATTAATTCATGAATACACTCATCTTCTGGTGGCATCTTTTCACGTCTGACGAGTGAGTGTTTGTTTTGCCACCACGACATGCCTCAAGAAATACATCTGTTAGAATATTATTCTGATCTTTTAATAGTCTGTTCTGTGATTTTCTCTTACCACAGCACCTCCAGTATTTTATTCCTCATCATAAACGAGCGAGGTTTCTTCTTAGCATATCGCCGCTAAATGCCTGGAAATCGCAGGCACCTGCACCCAGATTCGCTTTCACTGTCTGCACAACCTTGCCATCAATACGTTTGTTTTCAACACATGGCATAATACTATTCTTTCACCTCTATCTCTCTTTGTAAGCATTTTTATAAACGATAAGCTCACCCTCGTGATCTCTTCTCACTATAAGCATAGCTTATAGTATGGTTTTTAAACCATCTCCTTTTGTACTATTTTCTCACTACTCTGTTAGTGACACTGCTGACATGCAGCATTATTTCCAAACTTTTAACTTCAAAAGCCTCGGCATGCCTGAAATCTCGAAGCTTTTTAGTGCTGGACTTACTGCAAGAGCATATCGTCTTTGCTGTCCTGCTCTTATCTGCAACTACAGGATTCACACCCATAGGAGCAAGGTTTCTTTCCTGACATTCCACAGAGGCATAGAAGGATTTTAAGTCAATTGCAACAAATATCTTTCACGTATACTATTATCATTAGCTTCCTTATTCAATGCCGGTATTACCTTATTCAAAAAGTCTGTAGTAGCTATCTTCAAAGTGGATGTATTTACAGGGGTGACATCTAATAAAATTCTCTTTATTACATCACTGTCTATTACAAGATCCACTCTGTTATCCTTATCATTTTAAAAAGCCCCAGTACACTTACAGACCCCGGTGTTACATCCAGAAATTCCTTCAGATAGTTTTCTTTTGCAAATGAAAGTCTTGACACTTCAAGCTTTTTGAAATATCCTTTGTTACATATTTCTTATCTCCCGGCATCATAAAGAGGAAAAATGGTTTCCTGTCTGTTGCAAAGTACTATATTCTTACAAATCTTTTACTCCAACGCTCCTCTATTTCCTGCATTTTTCCATATCCGAGGCTTCATCTATGGTCTACCACTTCATATTCCACTACTGACATTATCCAAAAAGTCATAGCATCTTTTTCTTTTTCTTGTCTTTTTCTATATCTACAGGGTCTTCCCCTGTGAGGTTTTGAACATATCATACTCACCGCTACTCAATACGAATACATACTTATTTTCATCTGACAATTCACTGTCAAATACAAATCCAAGTCTGTCAAATGCTTTTATTTCTTCTTCATTTTGAATATTTTTACCGGCAATAAAATTCACCATTTCTCCTCTTGCCATCTTTGCAGGAGTCGCTTTTTGTACTGTTTTGCCGTTTCTTTTCTCGGCATAATATACAGGTAATAAATTTATCATCTTTTGAAAGATACTTCTCACAGCCTTTGAATACTCCTTTGAAGCCAGGTGTCATCACCACTTCATTATCTGCAAACAGTTCTTTGTAAATCTTATCACCCCAAAATTCATATAGATTTTTGTATTTTCCTATCTTCATCTTGCCTGCATCTCAAGTCTGTAAGGACTTACCGCATCAAAAAGCCTTCAGTATCCCAAAGAATCTTGAAAGTATATAGATTCTTTCTTATATATTCAATTGAGGAAGACTCCATTACATTTACAGCCATATATTGATACTGTATACCTTGATATGAAAAGTATTGCAGGGGTAAGACTCCCCTGCAAATCCATATCTTTTAAATCTTGCAAAATTTTCATTTGCAATCTTTTTCATTACATTTCCAAATCTCTTTTAATTCATCATAAGATTTTTCTTATCTCATCTAAAAGTATCCTGCTCGTGCTCAATACTATGCAGGTACACCGCCGCCGATGTAGCTGTCACTGTTTTCAACCATGGTCTTGGCAGGTGATACTGCTATTTTTCATCCTAGCTCTCCAACATATCACCAGGTTCTTAGCCGCCTTCACTTTCTCCATAGCCTCTATAATAAATCCCTTTTCATCTATCAGATATGTGGTTCTTACAACTCCCATAGATGTCTTTCCATAGAGCTTTTTTCTCATGCCATACATCATAAGCCTGTATCACATCAAGCTCTAGGGATTGAAAGCAATGTAAAAAGCAATGAATACTTGTCTTTGAATTTCTTATGTGATGCCACACTGTCCCATTGCCATGCCACCACTTCTACCCCTGTAAGCTGCAGATACAGCTCTCCAAAAACCGCAAGCCTGCGCACTGCATCCCGGAGTGTTGTCCTAGGATAAAAATATAATATAAGCTTCTTACCTTCATAATCTGAAAGATTTCTAACAGTTCCGTTCTCATCCGGCAACGAAAAATCCCGGTGCCTTTGTACCTGTAACATAAATCCATCCTTATCCAATCTCTTTGAGTACATCCTTCAGTGCAGGATATATTCTTTTAAATTTTTGATACCTCGCCTCATATTTTACACACAAGATCGGCTTCAGGTTTTTTATTTTTCTTTAATTTTTATTATAGATTTTGCAGACGTCTCTACACTCGCATATTCTCCACAGCCTACTGCCGCAAGTATGGCACCGAATCTCAGTCCTTCCTCACTTATAGGTAGCATCCACTCCCATTCATAATATTTGCACAAGTCTTTTCCAAAGCGGACTCTTGCACCTCCGCCACAGATCATAGTTCTATCTATTTTAATACCGAGGTTCCTTGCCACCTCAAGAATCTCTAGAGCGAAGATAACACCCTCAAGGCACAACGTGTCATATCTTCTCTTTGTATCCATGCTCATTCCGATAAATGTACCTCTAGCATCAGGATCATTGTGCGGTGAGCGTTCTCCATAAGATATGGCAAAAAGAAGACCTTATTCTCACCGAGATTAACTATACTCTCCTGCTCTTTTATAAAGTCCCTTGTCTAATATTTCTTCCATCCACCACTTGTACATGATGCCGCACTTAGCATAGCCCATCAAATGGTAGTTGCCGTCTGTATGAGCAAATGAATACAGTGCATTAAAGCTGTCTACTCAAACTTTATACTTGATATAAAATATAGTTCCGGAAGTACCGAGAAATATTGCAGGCACCATCACCACACTGTAGCGGTACCTATAGCCGCCATGACATTATCACCGGCTCCTGCTATTGTTTTATATCATCATTCAGCAAGTTCATTTGCAAGCTCAGGTTTTATGGTTCCTACCGGCTCATAGCTTTTTCACAGTTTCGGAAGCATATCCTCTGAAATGTACAGATTTTATCATTTCCTGTGACCATTTTTGTGTTCTTCATCCAAAAAGCTAACATACCTGAAGCATCCGAATAATCGGTTTGCAAAGCTTCCATAGCATATAACTATACAATCCTTTTGAGCTTATTATGATATCTTCTCAAAAATTTCAGGTTCATTATTTTTACCCAAAGTATCTTAGGTGGCATGAATCCTGCAAATGCAATATTTGCAGTCAGTTTTAGCTTTTCTTTACCGATAACATTATTTCAAACAGTCGGTTTCTTTGTACTTCTATTGTCATTCCACAGTATTGCAGGACGAGTACATTGTCATCTTTGTCAGGATAACCTAGTCCATCTGCCGCCGAAGCTGATCCCTGCTATTATCATCTGCGCTTCACAATTTCCTTTAATCCTTCCTTTACCGCCAAAACCAGTCTGTGATTTTGCTCACTCCATCTCTGAATGTGGAAAGTAAAGCGGATACTCGTAGATACCGATTTTACAAGTTCACCCTTACCGTTCATCATTATAAAGCTTTTAGAGTGAAGTTCCCAAATCACTTTCGATATAGTACATACTCAATCTCCATAAAAATATTATTTATTATCAAACAGTTATAAAATAAATCCTGATTAACTGTGCCGTCTACCTACCATTAAGATTCCGATTAAAAGTCAATTTGTATTTTTGCTGTATGATAAAATTGCTCATATTAAGATTTTACTTTATTCCTCTGCTGTCTTGGCAGGAAAACACTTTATTAAATAACTTTTTGTTGTGTCCGTCCGGAAAACACCATTTTGAGTCTTGTGTCTTTTCCTTGCAGACATATTTATACAGCATCCATGTATATTTATATTTATACATTTTATGCATTTAGCTTTGCATTAGCTCAGAGAAAACCTCAGACTTTTATTATTTTCTTTCGGCAGATGCAATTTGAATAGCGAGGTCTACAAAGAATGTACAAGTTATAGATCCTGCAATCTTCAATGTCTCATTTCATATGTACTGGATATGAAGACTCGTTTATAAAATGCATACGCACATCTGTAGTATTGAACCTCCGGGAACTATAGGTACAGGTATCAAAAGTTGCTTACAGGTGCTTTCAAGACTCTGGCAAGTATATGCGACATAGTCGCTATACACAGTGCGGAGATAAGCATGCATCTTTGCTCTATGTCCGATTATATCACAAGCAGATATACTCCCCAACCCTATCATACCTGTAAGCCCCTGCCTGCACCGTATATTTTTCAGCGGCTCTATCATAATACAAAAGGCCACCACTGCAATAAAGCACCTATTATTTTAAATAACATAACTGCATCACAAATCACATACCAGTGCCACACCTACCGCCACTGCATGCTTTGTTACTCCAGTCTCAAGCATTCTGCTCGACACCTGCGTATAATCTCCGTTCAATGTATCTCTCATAGCTGTAGCAACTACCACCCTGGAACTATCGGCATGATTCCGCCTAGTAATCACAAAGGTCAATATTTATATTCAGCAAACACAGTCTGAAACTTCACGCCGTCAATGCCATAGAAAGTGTGAACCATATTTAAAAAGAATGAATTGAACCCGAAAGGCATAAGTATCCACTGTGTATTGCTACATTGCAGGCCTGCCACACCTGCCGCCATACAGTCCATAAAGTCTCCGCCAAGCATCATTGTAAAAGTGCCACTCCCACAAAGGAAAGACCATATAAAACTCCTCCAAACTGCCTTATCTCCCTTATTTTTATTTCGGCATATGCCTCATATATATCTATCTTTTCCCTAGACTAAGAGCCCTTGATATATTGATGAGAAGTATACCTGTTTTATATTTGTAGTTCTGTCCGGCACTCTCTTTGACATAGTGATAAGTCCTTCGTCACTGTCAGAGTAAGAGTAATACCTGTCAGAACAAATGCCGTATGTGATTCACATTTTGAATAGTTGCTATTCTGTCCATAGTATCTTTCCACCCTGCTTATCTCCGCTCCGGCTATAAGCATGGTCTCCTCGGCAAGCATTGCAGTTTCTGCAACCACTCTCTCAAAGGCTCTTTGATATATGCCACTTTTCTTCTCCATTATATTTGATATTATAGCAAAACACTGCATAAATCTTCTAAGACCTTATCTTTGTTACAGGCTGCACGAAGCTCACTTGCTTTATCACGCAATAGTGCTGCATTTTCAAAATCAAGTTCTGCCCGCGGTATTAAAACATCTTCTTCTCAAGTTCTTTATAAGCTTGTTTATTTCCGCCTTGTCCATTGACTCAACATCCTTATCAATAGTTGAAACGCTGTCTGCCGCCTTTGATGTAGCTATAAGATCTCTGACCGCCTCTTTTATTGTGGTCGGAGTAATGCCATGTCCTTATTATGATCCTGTACCCTCTTCTGTAAGTCCATCAAAGTCAGCCGCCTTCATAGAGTCGGTCATATTGTCAGCATACATTATAACGTGACCGTCTGCATTTCTGGCCGCTCTACCGATAGTCTGCATAGTGAGGTTTCACTTGCAAAAGCCTCCCTACTCGTGCATCAAGTATTGCAACCAAAGTAATCTCAGGTATATCAAGCCCTCTCTCTCAAAAGGTTGATACCTACCAAAACGCTCAAACTTGTCAAGTCTCATATCTCTGATAACTGAGCTCTCGAGTATCCCGATATCGGGTGCAAATATCTCACTCTGATACCCACTTCCTTCATATTTCTGGGTCTTCGCCATCCTCTTTGTAAGTGTATTACAGAATCTTATCTCAATCTCGTTATTTCACCCTATCAGATCATCTATCTGCCCTTCTACAGGCCTTACACTTATAGGCGGATCCAAAAGTCCTGTAGGTCTGATAATCTGCTCTGTTCTAAACATCTCTCATGTTCTTTTTCATACACACTTGCTGTTGCAGATGCAAAAAGCATCTGATCTATCTTTGACTCAAACTCACTAAATTCCAGCGGTCTGTTATCAAGTGCGGACGGCAATCTAAAGCCGTAATTAACCAAAGTCATCTTTCTTGACCTGTCTCCTGCATACATTCCTCTGACCTGCGGATGGTGATATGACCTCGTCTACAATTATAAGAAAATCATCTTTGAAATAATCTATAAGTGTGTGCAGCGGCTCTCCCGGTGCTGAACCTGTCAAATGCCTTGAATAGTTCTCTATCCGGAACAAAATCCTGTTTTCTCATCATTTCCACATCAAAAATGAGTTCTCTATCAATCCTCTGTGCCTCTATCAGCTTATCCTCGGACTCAAGAAACTTACTCTCTCCTCACATTCTTTCAATATATTTTCTGTAGCTGTCTTCATCTTTTTCCGGTGCCACTACATAATCGTGATGCCGGAAATATTCAGATGCAAGTTCCGCATAATATTTCCTGTAGGTATCTATCTCTAAGTATTTGTCCACTCATCTCCAAAGAACTCAAATCTAAGTGCTGTAGATGTGGATGCAGCCGGAAATACCTCAAGTACATCTCCTCTTACACGAAAGGTACCACGATGAAAGTCCATATCATTTCTGTCATACTGCATATCAATAAGCTTTCTGATGACATCATCCTGTCCCTCTCATTCCGGGTCTTAGTCGATACTACCATCTCCTGATAGTCTATAGAGGCGCCCAGGCCGTGAGATAACATGATATCCCGAAGCCACTATAATAACATCTTTCCTCTCTGAAAGTGAGGCTGCTCGCAGAATGCCTCAGTTTATCTATCTCATCATTTATTGCCGAGTCTTTCTCAATACATGTATCTGTGGAAGGCATATATGCCTCAGGTTGATAGTAGTCATAGTAAGACACAAAGTATTCTACCGCATTCTCCGGGAAGAATTCCTTAAACTCACCATACAGCTGTGCAGCCAAGGTCTTATTATGTGCTATTATCAGTGTGTAGGCTTTTGTAACTTGAATGACATTTGCCATTGTAAATGTCTTACCTGGAAACCCTGGCGCCCAACAATGTCTGAAACCGATTTCCCTCTTTGAATCTGTTTACCAATGCCTCTATTGCCTGAGGCTGATCTCCTGTCAGGCAAAAACTCTGAATGTGGTTTAAATTCCATTATTTTAACCCCTATCCATGAGCTAAATTGCCATTGGAAGATTATGATGTGATAAAAGTATAGTACATCAAATACTTCTCAATCTTTACAAATATTATCCTGATTTATAGTATGAACAGAACGGTACTCTGTTTTAAATAAAAGTTTTAAGAAATTTCACATGAAGTTGTGCCTATACTTTATTGATATAGTATATTTAAGAACAACTGATTATTCAAACTATAAAATATAATCAGATATATCAGCTACATTTTAGGGTTACCATATATTTTCTTATGTAAGAAAAGGAAAAACTGCTATGAGAAAAATAAATACTTGATGCATATTATAGTCGCACTTACAATTACAGCCTCTATAGGCATTACAGCCTGCAAAAAGTTCGGCAGATGAAACAAAGATGAGTGCTGATGATCCTCCGCTTCTTCTGTAGCTGTGGGAAAGTAAAGAAGCAAAAATCTCAAAACACAAAAGAACTTGACTATAAGAATTTGACTGTAGAAGATCTGACAACTTAATCGGTAAGAAAAGAGCTTACAGATGAAGAATTTTTAGAGTTGGTATCAACACAGATATGTACCAATTATCGAAGATTTAAATCTTGAAGACTGGAGCGTTACATAGCAGGCATTTTCATTGTTAGATGATAAGAACATTAAGTATACTCTCAAGTCAAAATGTGCTGAAAACCTTAATAAAAGTGAATATCCTCAACTTAGAGGTATTGTATAGAACTGATGGATGAGTTCAACGGAGCAAAGAGGAAAAACATAGATTTGGTGAAAGAAATCTTAAAGACAGAAAAACAGAGCCATATGTACTAGAAGAGCTATAAGTGTAGTAGCATATAAAAGCCGGAGAGGGATCCTGAAATTGCAAAGTTCCTTCTTGATATGGCTAAAATGAGAATCCCGGAGTAGAGAAAGAGCAACTTATTGGTTTATGCATCGGTTCTAATAAGGACATAGAAGGAGCAAGATCTGGTTTTGAACTTATGCAGGATGAGAATAAAGAAGTTATGAGAACTGCATGTGAAAAAGCGGAGTATTTAGAGATAATACAAAAATCACCGAGTATTTAAAATCAATCCTTCTTGATGACGGTAAATATGAACTTCATGGGTATCTGTGGCAAAAGCTCTTATGAGACATGGCTTGATCCTCCCAATATGGACGGTCATAATGAGACTGCTTATAATGCAACTGTCGAATATATTGAAAAGACATCAAGAAATGAGAATATACCCTGAGTTTACAGTGCTTAGTATTTGAGTGAAGTATCTGATGCAGGCTTTTGAAGAATGGAAAGCACAAAACCCGAGCACTACAACAGGATAAAAATAATAGCTGCAATGATTGAAGTATTAAGGATCCTAATGCAAACAGTTTGGCACGTGCTTCCGCCATTGAAGTAATACATGCTCATGGAAAAGAAGCCTTAGAATCTATAAAATCTGTAATTGATAGCTTTGACAGATAAAAGATGCCACGTTTATAAAAGGATGTTTTTGCTAAAGAACTTGCAAAATAAATTGTAAAATGCGACAAGAGTAACAAGACTCAAGTCGCATTTATTGATTTTATATTTTGACAGCCTCATTTGTATAAACAACAGTATCATAGTGTAGCATAAATTTCTAATTCACTTTGTTATTGTATACCCACTTTCAGTACTGCCATAGATATAATAATTATATAGCCTATAAAACTGAGTACTATCCGGCATCTGACCTGACAAATACAAATCCTAAAAGTGCTGGAATATATAACCTGTGTATAATCATATACCGAGATTTCCTTTGCCGGAGCATATGTATAGGCTTTTGTAATACAAATCTGTCCCACCATTGCAGAAAAACCCTGAACCCAGAAGCATTATAAACTGCATAGGGCTTGGCATAATAAAATTCATTGCCATAAGAGGTATGCAGCATATACTTGAAAAAGCCGAGAAGAAAAATACAATAAACATTCCTTCACACTGCCAATTGTCATCTTTTCTCACTAAAGCATATGCAATGCCTGCCATAAGTCCGCCCATGACTCCTATCATAGCTACTACAAATGCAAAATTTGCACTTGGCTTTTACTACAAATATCGCACCGATAAAGGCCACTACAGTAGTAAGAATATCCATAATAACAGGTTTTTCCTGTAAAATTATAAAAACTTATCAGTATTGCAAAAAACGGGCTCAGCTTTATTCAATATGGAAGCATCTGCTATATTCATATGGTCAATTGCATAGAAAGTTGCAGATAACACCGATAAATCCACAGGTATGACCTGATAAATAATAAAATCCAATTTTTCTTCCCTATATTTTCCCAATTGTAACCGTTCTTATAAGCATAATAAATGCTACAACAGTTGCAATCAAATTTCTGAAAAACACCTTTTTCAAATAGTGGGCAGTTCTCCCGCCATTCGTACAAAGAGTCCCCATCAGGGCAAAAATCGAAATGCGGCTCCAAGTATATACAATATACCTATTCTTTTTATTGTAATTTATTCATATTGAAAACCTTTCTCTTCATCTCTCTATCTGCTAAATACCCTCTTAATCTCCTGATGCAGTACATAAAAATCCGGGGATAAGAAACATATCTGCAACAATCCATGCGCAAGGTGATGCGGCTACATGCTACAACATAAACCAAGATGCTGGCACTCCTACAAAACCTATAAATACCTCTGGCAAACATCTCACATACTCCCGAGATATTGCAAACATCGAAATCCCATACCTTGAATGGAATTTCTCCAGACATTAACAAAGATAAGTGCAAAATAAAAATCCCGAGTTCCATAAAAGAAATATTCTCGCCCTGCTTTTATTACATCACTGTTGCTTTGCATCTATAAACAATTTCGGCAATTCATCCGCCTATAAATATCATTAAAATAAATACTATAACAGAATATATTATTCCTATTATTGTAGCTACTCTTACGCCTTCCTTTACTCTGTCAAGCTTACCCGCTCCAACATTTTTGACCGCTGTATGTAGCCATAGTCGCTGCCGAGCGCATCTGTATACCGCCACACAGAAGCTCGCTTATCTTACTTCCTGCCGTAACGGCCGCCACTGTGACAGCACCCCAGTCCGTTTCACCGCCGTCTGAAGTATTACAGATCCGATAGCGGTAGATTGAGTACTGCAGTCCCATAGGGATGCCCATAGAAAGCACTACCTTTATGTGCTTTATTGAGATCTGCACTCTCCCGGCTCAAGCTTTAATATGAAACCTTTTTACCATAAATATAACGCATAATATCCCCGATACAAGTTGTGATATAACTGTAGCATAGGCAGGGTCCTGCAACTCCCAGCCCCATAAATCTGTATAGATACAATGTCCAGAACTATATTAAGGAGTGCAGCCACTATAAGAAAAATAAAGCGGTGTCTTTGAATCTCCAAGGGCTCTTATTATACTTGCCGTCAAATTGTACAGATACATTACAGGTATGCTTTGCAAAATATAATTACTATATAAATATATGCTCTCGTCCATAATCTGTGCGGCGTATTTGTCACAACAAGTATAGCCTTTTGTAAGCAAACATACTACATGCTGTAAGTACTATCGAAAAATATTCCCATATACATTGCATCAGTAGAATCTTTCTCATCTCTTTGTAGTCTTTTTGCACCGAATTTTTTGTGCTACTAGGTATGGAAAAAACCTGCCGTATTTCCTATAACAAAACCGTTTACCATGAAAAGAATATGGCACCTGTGGAACCGACAGTCAATGAATTAACGCTCAAATACTTACCTACCATCACTGTATCCACCATACTGTAGAAACTGCTGGAAGAGTGTTCCTATAAGCATCGGTATAGCAAATGCCAATATAAGCTTTTAGCGGATTGCCACAGGTCATCTGTGATCTATACTTTTTCTCCATGATTCCCTCAAATAAAAATATCTTTTACATATATATTTTATAAATCTCGATATCTTTATTTAAAAATAAGCTTCCAGTTTTTCCATGTCTGTTATTCAAAATAAGTTCTTTCGAAAAAGTCGATTCATTTAATAAGTCATCACGTATTCCCAAAGTCACCCTACATAATCTGCATAGTGACTGTCTGTATTACATACACTATGTTCCATATTTTTTTGCGGCCAAAAGCGTCTTGTCCACATTCTCTCTACCTCCCACTCTGGCAGACCTTGGATTTAATGATGAATTGTTGAGCTCAAGTACAATGCCTCTTTTTGTGGCTTCCTTTGCCAATGCATCATGATCTATCGGATATCTGCCGTCATCAGGGTGACCGATTATTTTTTAACATATGGATTTGACATCGCACCAAAGTATGCATTCATATTTTCATCCAAACTGCCCGGTCTCTATACAAATAGTATGTGGCTGGCTATAACATAATCAAGTCCTTTTGAGTACATTCTCATCAACATCAGATTACCTTTAAAGTCCTGATATTAGCCTCTACACCTCTAAGTATAATCACACCTTGTATTTTCTGGGAATAACCTAAAGTTCATAAATGCATATTCTTACATGAACCTGGTACCGCCTCGATCTGTGGTCTGAAAATCCATATGCTAGAGCGCCTTTTGGACACCGCCCTCTTCCATAGTTCTCTCTTCAAGGTGGAATAAAGCGTGGCCGCTGGCTACTGGTATGGTATGTAAATCAAATAAATATTTCATATTATTTCTTGAAAAAGGTCTCCTAGCTTTATCCACTGCACCTGCAATTCCAACCTTTCAGCAATTTGTGCCTTCACCATTTGACAGCCGCATCAAACTGACCGTCAGGGATATCAATCTCTGTGGGTGCTTTTCAACTGTCTTTTCAGGATCATTTTGTAAGATTTGCCAAAGTGCGGGTCTGCCTTTTGCCTTATTGATTATATCTGTTACTATTTTTGTTATATCCATATTCTCTCCTTTATAGAAACCAAAGCCAAGACTGTAAAAATCCCTTGGCTTTCAGCGAAATTAAGTGTATTTTATTAAATCATCTTTTCCTGACATCTGCTTTGCAACTTCCTCTGCAAAGTTCTCACTCTTCTTTCAAGACCTTTCACCTGTCTCAAATCTGACAAAACCCTTTATAGAAACCTTAGCATTGTTGTTTGCCTTAGCAACCTCTGCTACATAAGCGGCTACCGACTGCTTGCCGTCTGCCGCCTTGACATATGGCTGATCAAGAAGACAAATCTCCTTAAGCTCTTTCTTGATTCTTCCTCAATCATTTCCTCAATAACTTTCTCAGGCTTTGAAGCTCTTAGGATCATTCTTAATCTGAGCTAATAAAATCTCTCTCTTTGCAAGATAATCCGCATCAACTTCCTTGATCTGAAGTATACTTCGGATGAAGCGCCGCAACCTGCATTGCAACATTCTTTGCCATCTCTTTGATCTCATCATTGACAACATCACTTACAACATCTACCAAAACGCCAATCTTTCCGCCTGCATGTATGTAAGAAACTACACAACCGTCAGCCTCTTCCACCTTTGCAAATCTTCTGATTGACATGTTCTCACCAATGATGGAAATCATGTCGAAAGCTTCTCAGCTACTGTGAGGCTTGGGTCAAGCTCCCACTTCTCATCCAAGAACTCTTCTGTAGTACCTGCACTTGTCTTTAATGCCTGTGCTGCAACCTCACCGACATAAGTTCTGAACTTCTCATTCTTTGCAACAAAATCTGTCTCGGCATTTACCTCAAGTACAACAGCCTTCTTTGCATCATCACTGACACAAACATCTACTATACCTTCAGCTGCTATACGACCTGCCTTCTTCTGTGCTCCTGCAAGTCCTTTTTCACGAAGAAAGTCAACTGCTGCATCCATATCTCCATCAGTTGCGGCGAAGGGCTCTTCTTACAATCCATCATTCCTGCACCGTCATCTCTCTTAACTCTTTACCATTGCCGCTGTTACTGCTGCCATTGTAAAACCTCCTAAAATTTATATATATGACAAGTTGCAAAGTGGAAAACCAGCTTTGCAACCCTGCCCTATAAGTTAATCGTTTTATATTAGAACTGTCTGTCATCTCATGCTTCCTTCTCCGGAGCAAACTCATTGCCTCAAGAGAATCATCAACCTCACTATCCGACTCACTGTCCGGAGTTGAAAGAATCTTCACCCTGATTTGCCTCGATAACCGCATCTGCCATCTAGCTACAATAAGCTTTTACAGCACGAATTGCATCATCATTTCCCGGTATAAGATAATCAAGCTCATCCGGATCACAGTTTGTATCACAGATACCGATAAGCGGAATACCCAGAGTATGAGCCTCCTGAACACAGATTCTCCTTCTTAGGATCTATAATAAAGATTGCATCCGGGATTTCCTTCATATCCTTGATACCTCCAAGGTTCTTCTCAAGCTTCTCCCATTCTTTCTTTAACTTGATAACTTCCTTCTTCGGAAGTAAATCAAATGTACCGTCTTCACTCATCTCTTCCAACTGATGAAGTCTCTTGATTCTTGACTGGATTGTCTTTTAAAGTTTGTAAGCATTCCGCCAAGCCATCTCTCATTAACATAGTACATTCCACAACGCTCCGCTTCTTCCTTGATAGCATCCTGTGCCTGCTTCTTTGTACCACAAAAGGATCTTTCCGTCATCCTTAGCTACATCCGACATAGCATCTAGCCGTATCAACCATACCCTACACTCTGTTGAAGATCGATATATGATATACCGTTTCTCTCTGTGTAGATATATGGAGCCATCTTAGGGTTCCATCTTCTTGTCTGATGTCCGAAGTGAACACCTGCCTCAAGTAACTGCTTCATTGAAATAACACTCATTATTTTTCTCCTCTTGGTTTTTCTTCCATCAGGCCTAAGAAAAAGAACCTTTGCACCACCTTTTCCTATTCACCTGATGTGCTTATTTAGCTATAGAATCTTATCACAATATCCGCCTGATTGCAACTTTCTTTAAATTTTTATTGAATTATGTCCGGATGAACTTAAGATAGGGATGGAATGACTCATTTTTAGTCATTCCATCCCTGAACTTTCAATAATAAAGAACTCTTTTTGCTATCTTAATAACTGTATTTCTTTAACAGCTCCTCATGTCTATAGACTTTATCTGTATTAGCCTTTATTATGATTTCTAAATTACTCTTCCTTGGCCAATATTGTATTCAGCTCACTTACCATATCGGCTCCCCTTTCTATACCTCTGCTCTTCCTTCCGTTCTACCCTGTTTAAGTCCCTTTTCAATCCTGCTCTTTTGCTATTTCAAAAATCCTTCATCTGCTACCTTTCTGCTTAATTATAGCCAAAGAAATTCAACCGACTCTATCTTAAAAATACCTATAGCGCAACTGTACAGCCAAGCAATCTGTCATACTTGACTGCTACAGCTGAGTGCCCAAGTCGATGCACCGACTATACTATGGTTTTTAGAACTTTTTAGAAACTTAGATTAAATAGAGCGGAAAGTGCATTTCATAGATTACTCAGATACTAAAACCAAAACCATGAAAACATTTGATGGTTCTATTATACCAACTATGCCCATTTTGACAATAGATTACATTAATACTTAAGATTTAAAAAGCACTTTTGATGTATTGTAAAAATATCAAGGAATATTGTGCAGTATCACGAATATTCCTTTGTGCAATATGCTATAAAACACACCCTCTCTTTTGGCAGTATATTGAGCATATTGTAATAATCAATTTGTTACGTTAATTTGATCTACTTCATTTGACAAATTAATATAATACAAAAGCTCTTCTCATGAAATAGATAACTTGAAGACAGGGATGGGCGGCTCATCTGTGTCATTCCATCCCTCAACTTTCAATAATAAAGAACTCTTTTAGTCTTTATCTTACTAATCTGTATTTCTTTAACAGTCTGCGTTCATAAACTCCTGTCTGTATTAGCACTTTATTATGGTTTCTAAATTACCTTCCTTAGCCAATATTGTCTCAGCTCACTTACCATATCGGCTCCCCTTTCTATACCTCTGCATCTTCCCCTGCTCTGCCTTCCTGTCCTTCCCTGTTTAAGTCCCTCTTTCTATTCCCTGTTCTGCGCTGGTCACATCCCTTCATATTATTTATTTTTCCTTCTCATGTACCGTCTTTATTATCTTTTCAACATAAAACTCATGTCATTGCAGACACTTCCAGCATCAAACCCATCATCATGCTTTACTTTCCTTTCGTCATGCCTATATACTTTTTATTTTCTCATCTACATCTCCGGAGTACGCCCGTTTTGCGTATAACATGCTGTTAAACAACCTCTAAATACACTCATATTTTATTTTTAGGCTGTATATTGTTGGTGCTCATTTTATTATCATCTCGCTCTCTCTCTTAATGGTTTTTCTGTTACTTCCTGTGGTAGGTATACAGCATATTACTGCCATCCTGGGCGGTTATTTTACAGGTCCGCCGCTATATCTTTATCAAATTTAAGCTCTAAGTGCTTAAGCCTTAGTATTGCTATGGATGGACATGTTGTGCAACTTTTCCAGTGCCAATCTCAGATACCATGTGAGGCTTTATGGCACCTCAACATTTATATAATTCTTTTCCTGCATTTTCTTTTCGGGTTCCATGCAACGCTTGCCCGATAATCAAGCCAAAATTCGCAATGCTTATCTGTTTGTTCTCACACTCTTCATATGTAGCTGTCTTATCTTTATCTGCATATCGGTATGTTGTCCTCGCCGTCAACCTTTACACCGTCATAGCGAGTAAGGCTATATAGATGTTCTTGTTCTGCTTCCTTTAATGTCTTGTCGTAGTCTCTTTTAAGTCATCATATTCTGGCTTTTGAGCAAAGCGATAGCCGTTCAATGCCGCTTAATTCCACTGTATAGTCTCCTAAAGTAATAATACTTTGATTATATTATAATCTCACATAGTAGTACCCATAGGGCGTACGATTTCCTGTGCAAAGCTTTTAAGCCGGTAGGAAGTCGCCACGCCCTTATGCAACTGTCCTTAGACTTCTTCCGATCAGTATAAAAGTAGTAGTTTGTAGTAAATCTCGTTGTTCGTCTCGTTGTTCGTTTCTCGCCTGTCGTGCTTCATTTGTGGTTTCCCTCTGCTCGCCTCTGCTACACTAAAATAAAACTTAGGTTTTGTGTTTATACCGTTACAAGAAAAGTTGAGTTTTGATAAGTTTTAATACCGGGATTTGAAATGTCAGTTTTGACAAAGTTTTAATACTAGAGTTTTCTAGTTTGAGTTCAAGTCCAACCTTTTTAAGCATTTAGCCGAACGCATCGCGGCAGGATTGTAGCAGATTGCGGCACTATGCAGCAGAGTTATATAATGCCCTACTAGTTTAAGTCAAGATGGCCTATTTATCGTATTGCTTGATGTAGTATTTCTAGGTGGAACTAAAAGCCGTTACAAAGAAAAATGATGGCGGTTTACAGCTGTTTTGATACATCGGCTCAAAATGATGAGCTAAATCCTGCCAGGCCTAAGGAATGATTAGGGCAGGTATGGAAAATAGGGTGTGAGGATGTGTTACGCGCTTTATGCGTATGATTGTTTACGCATTCCTTGGAACCTGCTCAGAGTCCACCGAGCAAGTTCCGATCTCGTGCAGCCAGGGTATCTCAACAGAAGTACCCGCATTTAATGGAATACTTCTCTTTGCTTTGTCGAAGGCGTATATTGTGTGTGAGCATGCAGGCCACCCGGTAATCAGTTATCAAAACCAGTTAGAGGCATCCGCCTTTTTGGCTTTGGCTAAATATTCTTAAGGCTCATTCTGGCTTGTCTAGCGTTGTAACTCATCACCATAACATTATAGTGGTCTCTTTGCGATAATCTGCCTTTGACAGCTTCCTTGCATACCTTTATCAAACTTTCACTACCAAAATCTAGTGAAGCCATAGCTGTATAAAGCTGTAACAACACGTACTCTAGGCTTCTATACCTACCACAAAACAGTTGCTCTAATGCCAGTGTGTCAAGTTCTGCGGTTCTGTCATCTTTGCCTCTTTTCTTTGCTGTTTCACCTTGCTCATCATTGAATGTTGAAAAGTATTTCGTGTTTGCTTTACTCCGTATAATATCGCTTCTTCTTTGGCTAGCTATATTCGTGTTTCTGCTATTCTAAACTTAAAGTTCTTTCCTTCCACCTCTTTTTATGTTCTGCATTGTCTCATTATTCTAAATTCCTCCTCGATACTTAGCATTTACATAGTCAATGATTATGTTATTGGAGTGATTTCAAAAACCTGTAATCACTCAGAGTTGTAGCGGCTCAAGGTTTCAACTATAAGCTCGCTTTATTTGGTCGGCCTCATATCTCCATTAGCGTTTCATCGTCCTTTTTCTCCTCTCCTCTGATTCAGTATCAAAGCGACTATAAAATATAACCACGTGTGTCAAGCTTATATAATCGCCTATTATCAGCCTGCTTAGGCTGTTTCCTCTTGCCATGTCCGGATCCTCTCGTTTCCTTAGTATCTTATCTTTGTGTTCAAATGCATGAAATATGATAACGTGCTTTCTTGTTCGAACATCAGTCTAAAACCTTATCGGCTATGAAAAACACATAATCATCCTCAAGCTTATCTATATTCGCGCTTCACGGTGAAGTTATTGCTCGCCACCTCTTTATAGGCCTGTTCTCTTTGTCATGTGTATAGTACCTTTCTTATATTGCTATGTTTAATAATGCTCCGTAATTCTTTGTGCTGCAACACTCCACCCCCTAACAGATCGGTTTAACACTCAAGCTCCTATCTATAACCTCTTGCCGATTCAGTGCTTAGCGCTTAGGGATATAAGCCTATAAAAGCTCTGTAACGGCTTAATATGGACTGCGATATGGCGTTGCAAATCAATAATCAGCCTGTATCGTCTCAAGGTGTTATATATAGGTCCTCATGTTAAACTCTGCTACAGAACTGCAAAATCTCTTGTCTGCTTCCCAAAGCTTACGCCGGTGAGCTCTTACGGTCATACTGTTTTAATCCTGCTCCATGGCCTTTGTACGAGATGCGAGCCAGATAATGAATAACTTCTTTTTCTCACTCATTAGCCATTATGCAAACCGCTTTCCTTATATTTGTTGTCTGTCATGCCCTTTCATTTTTAATACTCCTTTCTTTAATGTAAGAGTATCTGCCTGTAGCACTATATGGCAAATTGACACATTCAACAAACTTGCATAGGTGTTATATAAGCATTATCAGGTTATTTTATATATAGTGTCCTATGTTTCTTTATGCTAAACTATCTCTAAGCTAAATAAGCAAACCGCTATATAGGAGATATCAAAACTACTGTCAGAAACGAATAAGAGGCACTACACGGAAGCAAGCAGGCACTTAATGAAGTATATCAAAAACAACTTAGTTGATGTTAGGTTCAGAGCTAAGCATATATATCAAAGAACGACTATCAGGATGCAAAGCATGGACGCAAATTTAAGTCTATCTATGTTCACGCAAATGCGACGAGATGATATAGAGCGTGATGGCACCTTTATAGGCGGTTACAGATGCGGTAAAATGCCGCTCCCTTTTTGATTGCTGTTCCATCTGCTCCTTAAGCATATCTATGTTTTCTATTACTCTGCTTATATAGTCCTCAAGCATAAAAAGTACATGAGCCTTTGCTGACTGAAGCCTCGTCTGATATCATTTAAGAAATAGCGTTGTAACCAGTGTATCACTTATCGACCTCGTGCAATATATTTAAATTGTCATCAATACATTTTAATCTATCTTTTACATCTTCCTAGTAGGTTTCTATAACCTTTCTCTTTATCTGCCGTTACAAAGATAGCCCGCTCCTACTTCTACAAATTCCACGGCTTTTATGGGGCAATAATTCACATTTTGCATGATAGTTCCCGAAAGTTCTAATTTTTGCAACTCACTTATATATATATATATTTATATACTATTATTTATTTTATAATATAAATAAACTATAGAACTATTGGAACTATTTCCCTGTAAGTGGCTTAAATGCTAGATTTAGAGTTCCAAATATGCCTATTTAAATGGAACTTTTGCGGAACTCGCCCCTAAAATGGAACGATCATTATAATTATAAATTTTTATAAAGCTATTTTTCTTGTGTGTCGGCTTAAAGTTCCGTTTGGTTCCATTTTCAACTCGTATTTTGCGGAACTATTCAAACGGTAACGACTTGCCCTCATCGTCACTGGTATAAATTCATCGCTTAGCTTTAATCCTCACAATAAAGACGCAAGAATATTTTTAATCTCGTCTTTATGTACGTGTATCCTGTAAAGTCTTTCGACTATTCTGTCTCTTCTGACCGACGAACTCCTACCGCCTGTCTACCGTTATCTTGGCAATATTTGGCTGTATATGCAGTCTAATAATTCTTGTTTACTCACCTTGTCCGCTGGGTTTTTAGGTGATTATATAGTCATCCATCAGGAGACTGCTGGCAGACGGTGTCGCTGTTTTTGCGGTAATTTGCGATTACTTCCGCACCTGCTTTCGCTATTTCGGTAAAGTTATAATTGTTGCTCTAAGCCTATGCGGTCCCTCAATGCCCCCAATTCGCTAGAGTCGGCAACTCCTTAATCATTTTACTCCTACTATGCTCCGGTCTCTTTCCTTTCCTTCCCTCTATGAGTGGTGAGCACAAGGCACCATATACATACGCCCAGTAGATGTGTTCGCCTTTATCATCCGCGATATATGGCGATCGATTTTACAAGCTAATCTTCGCAAGGCCTAAACACAAGGGTTCTTATATCCTGCGCTTGCTTTCTCGCTCGATGTAGCGTCCCCACCTGTTACGAGACTTAAAAATTGAACTGTCTTTTACATCCGCCTTTGTTTTGCATGCCGTTCATGATAAGCCCAACAAAGTCCGGCATCAGCAAATGCGAAAGCTCGCTTTCGTTCATATTCTGTAACGGGTACTGCAGCAGCATGTGTCCTGCGCGATCAGATGCCCTAACAGCACTAAAAATTGGCTGCCTGTGTTCCCTGCAGGAGAGTGCATCACCGCCTTTTTGGTCTTATGGCCGTATATGTTAGAGGATTGCAGAGCCCTGCACACTTCGTGCAAAGGCCTTATATGCTTTGCACGATCTGCACCGTCTGCATTTTTGCGACAACTCGCCATAAATTTTGTAAAGTGTGGTATTCTGTTGTGTAGAACCCTCTATATTCCGTATCTTGCACTTGTATATAAAATACTCGGCGTTAGTGCAGCTCCAGGGCTCAGCATCAATGTTATATAAACCGTAAAGTTTATATATTTTCTGCTGAGTATTAAAGTCCTTTTCATTTTGCTGCATAGGTCACCATCACGCAAGCATCAAATTATATACATCGTTCAACAAGTTATCATTTGTCAGTGTATCAGGGTACAATGATATCTTAGCTTCGAGTGGCATTCTATGATATGCTTATAATAGCCAGCATACAGAATGCCAATAACGCTCACCGTCCACCATCTTATAACCCAGCATTCCGCCCATACAGGCTGTCGATCATCCGATTGACGCTTTGCTTTTGGCTTCCGTCTTTCCTTTCAGTGGGTTATCTGGATCCAGCAAACGATTGCATCCACGCCCTGAAGAAGTTCTAAGTCCTCTTTGGAGTGCCCCTCATCATATAGTCGGTTACATCCTATGTTCTGCCTGTGATGTAATAACAACCTTGGATTGAATGGGCAAATGCTCATAAAGCTTTTTAATATTCTATGCTCTAGCCCAGCCCCGGAGCATCATTATCGAGGCAAAACGACCACCTGCATGTCGAAAATAGTGGGCAAACTCTGAACGCCAATCGCTAACACTTCCGGCGTCACGGCTGCAAACCCGTTCTTTAATGTATCAACGTCTTTTTCTCCCTCTGTGATATGTCTGCGGATAACCTTTTTAATTGCCTTTATGGCAGCAGGCAAAGTGATATGGGAGATACACTCTCTTAGGCTTTTCCATTGTGCCAGAGCTGTCATTTGTCTTGTTCATAACGGCGTATCTGATTACCTTACCGAAAATGGAGTTTTACTGATAGCATTTGCCGTTAGTCGCTGATAATCGAGCATGTCCATTCATGACCGTTATTCTAATCGGTAGATTCTCTTGTGTTGCTGCACGTCATTGACAGATCCGCTTCAGTTAGATCCAACTCTGACAAAATGTTTTATCATTACAACTCATGGGATAGCCAAAATAATCTGTTATTTCTTTCCCACGATGATATGTAGCACTTTGTTTTTACCATTATGTGGCAAGGACAACGCACATTTATAGTATTGTTTCGCGGTGCTGCGTTAAGGGTCAAAATGCTTTAAAACCGTCGTATTCCAATTCCACCTTTTGGCTTACGCTTTCATAGGAATATTCCGTCGGTCCACAGAAATATTTTTGAACCTGCCTCAGTGTATATCCGCTTCCTAAGTCTGAATCAATATAATCTTGTAGGCAACGCTAATACTACGGCTAATAAGTAGGCTATATCTTCCGCCGTTATGTGTCGCCTTCATCACCTCTGTTCGCTCAGTCATTTCACCTTTCGCAAAGCTTGTGTTCTTCTTCCATTAGCCTGTCATTCTTTCTTATTTATCATCTCTTAGCATCTCAATAGCGATTGTTAGTTGAATTGTCACGGCCATTACTCTAATCAATCATTTCATACATCAACATCAGTTTTGCAATTTTCCCAACTGTTACGGGTCAGACATTGTACTCAACACTGTTAATAGATACATTTGCTTTTTAAAAGGTTCATCAAGATGGTCTTAGTTTGTAATTGCTAATTTTTCTTGCTTATTCACCGTTTATTTCTCCTTTCTAGTTTAACAACTTGTTGGTGTAAAAATTAATTATTAAATATAACAATTTTATTGTGTGTCAAGGCTTTTTGAATTTAGAATATTGTTTTTATGACAAAAGAGGTTCAGATGTTTAAATGAACATAGGCGAAACATATAGAAAAACAAAGACAATTTAGAAAGCTAACGCAAAGAATTAGCCCAAACCAGGAAAACCCACCAATTTATTAAAACCAGAAAAAAATAGTCCAACTTCTGACCACCAGGCCTGTCCTGTCTGATGATCATCCTCTGACACTAATAATGATTTCGATTTAGATAAATAAATATCACAATGACTATTTATATACACGACGAAAGACGTCATTTAAGATATTCAAATAAAAGACACAGAACCGGATTAAATAAAAGATATTGGTTCAACAACTCAATAAAATAAATGAAGATTTGTATAAGCCTGCATCGAGAATTTAGATATTAAAAATGATTGATGAACTGTCATACTACTATTTACTACTATACTCCCTGATATCAGAATGACCCCTGTCCATTTGGATTAGAAACGACCACACTTTTAATTACTGGAAGTTCGTCCAATGAGCAACTTAACTTATAGCTCAGAATAAAGCTTCAGTTTAGTCAGGTTGAGATTCTCATTATTTGCTTATATTAAAGGAGCAGATTATTAAATTGACTCATTTTAACAGGTCAAGGGTCAAAGGTCCCTGGTACTAAGCGATATGGTGGCTGTTTGTTACTCCTTTACAGACTGCCCAGAATGCTCTGTTCAAGAAGTGAGGGTTCTGTCCCAATAGCATTTGCTGAGTGAGTACCACACGGATATTTTAGGACAATTTAGAGCCATGAGACGAGTTAGCTAATAGCCATAAAGAAAAGGATATGTTCTCAGCTTTTTGGAACCCTGACTTGGTGGTGTGTTTCATTGATTAAACCTCAGTCCCTTTGAACCCTGATATTAAAGGACGTGCCCAGCAGATCAAGATGCCCTTGTAAAAGGCCCCTTCCAAATGGAAACCTCAATGAGTCCTTTAGAGCCACTGGCAGTTAGTAGATGGTTGCTCAATGGTCAAGCTTGATTCTTTTAAAATTTTATAAGGGCCTTATGTGGGAAGTCCGCTGAGGACTACGCCTCACAGGCAAGTGTTATTTTGTCTCATGCTTTTAAGTCTTAGCCTATATTTTATGCATTTGTTCCGTTTAAACTCAAAATAACCCTATAGAAATTAAAATGAAATTATATGTTTAGGAAAATATTCTTTTTCTTGTATAACTTTATATCGTTTATATCTGCATTTTCTTAGTGCCCAGATAACCAAAAAAGGAGTTAAGAATATGTCTTATTTCAGTAAAGATAAAATAAAAAAGGTCTGAGGCCAGTCCCACAACAAGGACTATTTAGCCATAAGGTTAGCAAAAGCATGGGCTTTACAACAAAAAGAAGCCCAAAGTTGGGAGTGACTAACACAGCAACCAACCCACTGTGATACAGGCCCAGATATATATCTCAGGATTACATGATAGTTACCACACACAAAAAAATATTCTCACATAATTGCCTGCATCTTGAGAAACCTGACAAACAACAGCCACAATATGGTTAGAGATTAATTACAAGCAAAGGGCACACACCAAATGAGAATCAGTATACTGCACCATCATTAGCCAACATGGTCTCAGTCTTCAAACCTGTAAATTGTAAGATGTCTATGACATATATTTTTGATGACTGGGATCCATTATATAAGGACAAGGTTATCTGAATACACTTATGCGCCCAAGACGTGGGAAACATATCTTACTTTCGGCGACAGATGACTGATAATAGTCCACATAGTAAAATTATGACAAGAGAGAACAAATATGCACACAGCCCAAAGACAAAATCACACTAGAGTTATAAGCTTCCTGTTTTTGAGTTGATGAATAAAGGAATGTAAAGAACATTGTCTTGATACAGATGTCACTGTACTGATTTTGAAGATTAGTCAGGCAGTATAGGACACAAAAAGATAACATGCTGGCAGGCCTGCCATCATGTGAGAATGCACACTGCTGCATATCTCGATGTAAAAGAGCTTTGTTGGTTTGAGATGTATGAAAACCGTCACTAATAGCCATTAGATTAGATCATTCCGATATTAAAACGACTCTTTAAGACTTACGCCCACCCTTTACCCGGAACAAGCAAAAAGGAACTAGCACAAAACTGGAAAAATTTATAAAAACATCATCATTTTCATTATCAGAAATACAGGCCGCTAACCTTAAAACCCTTTATTTATGGGCTGGTGCTATGTTCTCATCTGACAGCAAATAGTCCGCCAAGCTATGAAAATCATCTTCCAGATAGTCCATCTTTTCCCTTACCCAAAATGCTACTTTCAAATACATATCATCTTTATAATCACTACGCACAATGGCTTTAGATTAATCATCTACTTGCAAGCAAATCCAATAACGACTCTGGAGTATTTCCACTGCCTGTCATCTCAGATGGAGCAATAATCACCAATGTGATTACAGGATATTTCTATGTCTGTTTTCTTTTACCTGCTGATACTCCGCTCCGTCATACCCTATAACCCTAAGCGGCATCAGCTTTCCGGTGTAGTTCGATTTTCAAGGCCAAACAATGCTATATTGATTTGGCTGTTCTTCCAATACTTTTGCAACATCTCTATCCTGTGAGTAAACATCACTGTCTCATCTTTACCTGCACTGTCGGTGACGTGTCTATCACCCATTTTCTTCTATTATCCTCTCACCGTTAAATAACAATACATTTACTATATCTGCAAATACATCATTATATCTTTCAAGCATCTTCTGTGTTATATCCTTACTTTTCATATCCTTCTCCTTTATTATACCAAAGAAATTCAACCGACTCTATCTGTAAATATCTGATACGGCAACTGTACAGCCAGCAATATGTTATACTTGACTGTACAGCTACGTGCCCAAAGTCTATGCACCGACTATAATATGTTTTTAGAACTTTTTAGAAACTTAGATTAATTAGAGTGGAAAGTGTATTTCCATAGATTACATCAGATACCAAACCAAAAACCATGAAAAACATTTTGATGGTTCTATTATACCAACTACGCCTATTTTAACAATAGATTACATTAATACTTAAGATTTAAAAAGCACTTTTTGGTGTATTGTATAAAATATCAAGGAATATTGTGCAGTATCACGAATATTCTTTGTGCAATATGCTATAAAACACACCTCTCTTTTGGTAGTATATTAAGCATATTGTAATATTCAATTTGTTACGTTAATTTGATATCACTTTAATATATTAAATAAATATAGTATAAGTACATATGACCGATAAATTAAATTTATTCCCTAACTCCCTTCAATAATCATCTTAGCCATAAAATCGTACATATCATTGCTCATTCCCGGATAAAGCCCTCACCCAGAAAGTGTCATTCTATGATTCTGTCGGTATTGGTAAGTTCACTCTACTACTTTATATCCTTCACCGCAGTTTCTCAGTTGGTCAAAGCATGGGTGCTTTTATAATATTTCCGGCAAATAACATTCTGGTCTGAATACCGTTTGACTCTAAATTACCTACAAGCTTATCCCCGTCTACTCCCTCTCTGCAAGTGATAAGGAATCCAAACCAACTTGGGTCAGCATTCTTTGCCGGAACAGGAAGAGTAATTTATTCTCTATGCTTTAGCGCATTATAAAGTCTCTTATAGTTTTTCTTCTCTTTGTAACAAACTCAGGAAACTTCTTTAGCTGTGCAACACCCACTGCCGCTTGAAGATTCAGGCTTTTAAGTTATATCCGAAATGTGAATATACATACTTGTGATCACTAGCCCAAAGGAAGCTCGCCATACTGCTCTGTCAAATCTATGTCCACATGCATTGTCCTGTCCTGAATGACATATACAATCCCTTCCCCCAATCTCTCATAGACTTTTATTATCTTATTCAAAAAGAGCATTAGATGTATATACTGCACCTCCCTCTCCCATTGTCATATGATGTGGCGGATAAAAACTTGATGTTCCTATATCTCCTACAGTTCCGGTAAACTTCTTTACTCCGTCTATCTCATATGTGCTTCCAAGTGCATCACAGTTATCCTCTATAAGCCACAGATTATGCTCCTCACAAAAGCTTTGATACTGTCTCAAGGTCAAAAGGGATTTCCAAGTGTATGTGCTACCATAACAGCCTTAGTCTTTGATGAAAGTGCATCCTCAAGCTTAGTTACATCTATATTATACTGTGGTATTGTTACATCTACAAATACCGGCACCGCTCCATACTGAATAATAGGAGTAACTGTAGTAGGAAAACCGCAAGCCACTGTATTAACCTCATCACCTCTTTTACTGCCTGTCGCCCAAAAGCGGTGATGTCAAAGTCATAAAGGCAAGCAGATTTGCACTTGAACCCGAGTTTCACAAGTGATACATACTTTACTCCAAATTGCTTTGCAAAAAGTCACTTTCAAACTTATAGAAATATTCTTCCGGCAGTCAGCCAAAACTCAAGTGAAGCATCTACCAGATTTACCATCTCTTCTGAATCATAAACTCTTGAAGCATAGGTTATTCTATCACCCTCCTTAAACTCCTTCTTTTTATTATGAAAGGCAATTATGATACTCTTTACTAATTTAAGTATCTCAATACGAGCCTCTTCCTGTGTTTTATTATTTAACATTTAGACTTCCCTCCAACTATTATTATTTTAAAAACGAAAGAATTTGATTCTTTGTAAAATCTTTCATATCACAACCTTTATAGTATGCTTTTATACCAATCAACACTTAGAGAAACCGCTTTCTATATTTAAAAACAGGTTTCCAATTATATACTTTTTCAATTTATCACAGTTCACCAAGAAACCTGTTTATGGTCCGCCATCAGACTGAACCTTAAAATCAAAGCTGTCCCCCAATATTTCTTAAAATGAGCAACAAGTTCATCGGGTATGTATGCAGTCTACATCATCAGGTCCTACATTAAAAATATCCCTCATACTCACCACTATCTTCACACTGTTTCTTTAAAATCTCAAGATACAAAAAGCGGCTCAAGTACATGTTCATAGTGGACGAATAGGACTTAGGATTTCTAAGCACAACTTCAGTTTTATTTCCGGCCGCACGAAAACAATCCGGAATAATTCTATCCAAGGCAAAATCTCCACCACCGATATTTCCGGCTCTGCAGTTGATACAGGGACATTTGATAAAAAAGCTTTTCTTATAACTATGTGCTAACAAGTTTCGAACAAGACTTTGAATTAGAACATGGATCATATCCGTCTAAAAAGTCAGTCTCAACATATCCCTTGTCTATTTCTTATCTCTCATAAACCTTATCTGTTGTAACATTCAAAAACTTTTTACAGATTTTGATAGCCTTATACACTCCAGTATATTTACCGTTCCCATTACATTGGTTTTACATGTATACACCGGCTGTTCATATGATGTACGCACAAGCGGTTGTGCGCCACATGAAGTACAAGTTCAGGATTTTACTCTATCAAACACTTCTAAATGTTTTAAATCTCTAATATCTCCACTAACAGAATCAACCTCACTTGAAAGTTCCAATATATCAAATAAATTCTCCTCTGTGGTGATTCAGTATAACTTGTCACTTCGGCACCCAACATTACAAGAATTTTTCGTAATCCGCTCCTTTAAATCCTGTATGCCCGGTGATCAAGATTTTCTTTCCATTATAGAAATCTGCTAATTCATTCCATCTGTCCATTTACCACCTCTATCCATGAGCCTTTCCACTTGCTCCAAAGGCTCTCAAGCTTTCCTTCTCTCTTTGAGTATCCATACATTGCAAAACCGCTGATGTTCATAAATCCCATGCTGTCCTTTGCAAGTCAACATAGGACTCTGCTCAAAATATTGTAGCATCTCCCTCTGTGATATAATCAAATATATTCGGATTTAGTACCATAAAACCGCCGTTGATAATAGCTGAATCATCTTCACTTTTTCTCTGAATGATGCAAGACCTGATTCATCTAAGTACGCCCTTTGTTGTGCCAGACTCACGTAGTTATAGTCGTAGTTTTCACCATGAGTTCTGATGAAACTTAAGCAACGCGTCTGATCCACATCCGATACTCCGTCACATAAGTAAGCAGCAACGGCTCATCCTTTAAATGTTCCTTTGCTCAAGCTATTCTTCCGCCTGTCATCAGTATTTAACCCTGTATCAAGTACATATTACCTCCAGTCCTCCGCATTTCTTTGATGTACTTCCATCTTATTATTCTTCATATCAAAAGTCACATCAGGTATTGTATAAAATAGTTGGCAAAATACTCTTTTATCTTATTCTGCTTATATCCCGCCATGACAAACCATTGATACCGAATGTCGAACGTACTTCATAGTATGCCTAGTAAAATAGGCTGGACCGCCGCATTCAATCATCGGCTTCGGCTTCAAATGGCTTTTCTTCAGAACCTTTGTTCCAAGTCCACCTGCTAATATCACTGTTTTCACTTTAAATCTCCATAATATACTATATCGGCTTAATATATCCATATCTTTAATTTCATAAGCCCATCCTACTTACTCCATAGCGGCTATTTCATCCGCAAAACAAATCTGTACTAATACTAAGTCATATCATATTCTATGTCAACAATAGGCGGTTAAACTAAATTGATCTCAAAATGGACGACCCTCCGGTTTCAATGCCGTATGGTTGTCCATTTGAATTGATATAGTATAAAAGTGAGTTGAAAATCAACCTCACTAAACACAGTGCACGAAAATAATCTGTGTAAGATACTACTGCATCCATCTGTTATCTTTTCTTCAAGCATACATAAAAAGCATGATTATACAGGTAGAGTAACTCCTGAATCTTAAACGTGTCCTTTCCGGTACTATCATTATCCATCACAAAATTCCTTCATCTCTACGCCGTCTCTTCCGGAAAAGAGTCCGACAGTCTTCATACCCCTTTGCTCTGGCAGTCACAAAGCATATAAAACATTCCTGATTACCCATAGCGGATATACCAAAGCCATCTCCACATTGCAAGCCGTTCACCTGCTGTGCAGGTAAACTACATCATGATATGCTGTTGAAAGCCCGATGACCTGTTACTGATATTGCAGGCACTTTGCAGGTTATCAGCAAGAACCCTCACCAAGTTTCTTACTCTACAGACTTTAACTTATCCTGTAGTGCAGTATCCAACTTTCGGCTTTATAAACGCCTTCATAAGCTCACGCATAATATGTTCTGAATCAGGCACTTCCACCGTCACCCTGCTACCAAAAAGCTTTCTCCATTTAGAATAAGTCTGCTCAAGCACCTCATATCTAAATGATATTCTCCTGTCCCAGACTTGGATATCTTTCTAACAGTTCGTATAATATTGTTAAAAATATTTCTATTCATAATAATAATCTCCATAGTTAATCCTATCATACTGTTTTATTTATTCTTAATATTTTCTATACCATCCAAAAACTTCTTTACAATATATGCTATAACAATGTGAATTAAGTACATGATATAAAAAGGTAAAGCCTCATTCTAGAAGAAGCTACATCTATCCAACAATAACAGAATATACCTCATATAGTATAATTCATCAGGTATATATGAAAGAAATATCTCCCAAAAATTGTAATGGTTTTTAATAAAAATAATCTATTTAAAGATATCTAAATGTAGCACAAAAATGTCAAAATTGGCCATAAAAACATTCCTGTAAATATTGTTGTTACCCATCTGTATGTACTAAAGATAAAATATAAATCAATATTAAATAAATGCATAAAAGCTAAACTGTATATTCTTGTCTCTATCTTTCAAGTTTCATGATATATATGACATAATAGTGTACCACTAAAAAGATATAGCCTCGACAGATATCATTATTAAATACATCGATAGTATTTGATGGTATAAATTGTATAAAAAGTCCTATAAATACAATTAGCACATCAAACCATACTCTTTAAATCTTTTGCATTCTTAGTAATATAAATAACAAAATAAAAATAATCCAACAGAACAAAACAGTTATTGATCATGCTGGAAAATTCCAGCTTTGTATTCCATTGTCTATTGCACTCACTGCAAATAATGCTAATGTAAATGAAAACAAAAGTATTTTCACTCCATCATTGAAAAATGGATGATTATATCGTGAAAGAAAATTCAATCCATAAGAGATGTAATTAAACTAAAAACAAAAATTAGTGGAAATAATCTCAAAAACCTCTTTTATAAAAGAGTGAAAATTTTCCTCATATCTATTCTTGATGTATATACCAAATATGATGTAAAAGCACGACAATACTGAAAAAACTCTCACAAAACTTCCACCATTATCATCAAAAATCCATGCAATCAACCACCTCACATGCATGTAAACGGATGCGGAAATCAATTGTAGCAATATGATATATCTATGCTACATGCACTGCAGATGCCCTTTATACCGTTTAGTGCATAATATTTAGATCTCATTTTTATTCTAGGGATGATAACTATCCATTCCTCCATCAATCAGTTCTACACCTTTATCATACATGGCAGACAGTGTAGTCTCTAAATAGTCAAAACTATGTATCAACATATATGGAAGCACCTCAAACATATCTCCATCACTAAAATCATACTCTTCTATTATACCATCTTTTTCGGCAGTAAACTTAAATGACCGAGATAATATAAAAAGACTCTCTATTTATTTTATGATAATGTCCACCACGAAATACTCCTTTTCTTTTGATGTCGACAACATTCATTTGACTATATCCTTCATGTACCAACTGTACCAAGTTCCTCTTCATCATTAAAGATGAAAATCAGGTTTTAAAATATTAATTAACATATATACTCTTTCTACAAAGTAAAAGATGTTTTCTTTATACAGAATACACCTTTAATACTACTCTTTTTAAAAATAAAAACTTACTTGCAATATAATTTATAATGATAACCAAATATTGATGATTATCTTTGATAATGTATCATCAAACTTATCACGCTAACAAAAAGCCACATCAAAACTGTATCTAAGACACCTGTCGCAAGTCTTGTTGATAAAAACCAACAAACTCTTTTCATTGCTATCTGACTTCCCAACTCTTGCTTTCAAATACAAAAAGTTTATTTCGTAATAAGAAAAAATAAAAGCTCAAAACCCATCGATAATATTGGCTATTAAAAATATTTCCTTTCCAAATGTATTTGCTAAAAACATACGGTAAGATACTATATTGACAACTGTAGCTCCTACACCGAAATACACCATAAAAAATAATTCTTTATATCTCAACCACAAATTTTTAATCATTAATCAACTCACTTCTCTTTTCAAATTTCACTTTGAAAGCAATCTTTAAATATTTAAAAGTTTGAAGAAGTGAATTTTTGTGATTCACCTTCTTGTCTGCAGCCTTAATTGGAAGGAATCTCTATGTATCTTAACCTTTAATCGTATAGGGCTTTTAATGCTGTTTCCAAAAAGAAAGGATGCTTTAACTCTCCCATTTTATTCTCTGCATTAAGCTTAGTAGGTGCAAGTCTATATCCAAAAGTAATATCTGTAAGTTTTACACCATAGAAAACAGCAAACATTTTTTGGAAGAAGAAATTCAAGATAAGCTTTATCTTACTATATCCCTGCAAAACTTCCCTTATGCAGACCCATCTTGATGCTGTAAACCATATCTTTCGGATATTCTGCCCATTGCAATAAAATCTTTTCACATTATGAGGATCTGTTTCCAAATCAGGAGCCATCATAAGTACTATGACTTCCTGTGAGCTTTCATAAACCCGTCGGCAACTGCCATCTCCTGCAAACGGTCTCTTCTGATACAGAATATGAAGTGAAACTCCAACTTCCTCACACTCCTTTTTGGATTTCTTTATAGCCTCTATACTTTCAGGTAATGTACGATCACACACTACTGCAATAAACTCTTTTAATATCCTTATGTTCACATTCTTCCAGTATAATATCAACTGTTTGATTGAACGAAAAAGATTCATTCAATGTCGGAAGAATAATTGAGACATTTTTAAATTCTTTTGTTTCCCACAATTCCTCCTAAATTTCCAAAGCTGTATTTCATCCAACTTTGAATATGGACTTCAACGCTTATTATCCATTATTGTTGAACTTGCTCTCTTTGCTACAAAAATCCCATCTGAATCACCCACTTTTTATAGCTCTAACCAAGTTCTTATCTACTCCAAGTTTCCTCGGCAATTATTACACCGACATCATACTTTGATAGAGCTTTTATCAGCTGAAATATTAACTACCGGGTGCTTATCTCCTAGTTTCAATCAAATCCACAAGGTAATCTGCAGCTTGTTTTAAATGAAATAGTGGATCGATATGAATCACTGAACATATCCATCCGCCTCCGGATTTTTAAAGTTCTCCACAATATAATCATAAAAATGTTTTTACTGACAGAAAGACTTGTCCCTATCAAAAAGGATAACGTACCACTTGATATCCATATGTATTTACTATTTTTCTTCTGCCAAAAGCTTTTTGCTTTCCATATGTATTTGACAGGATTTGTATCTATCATCTTCTTTAAATACTTTTCCATCTATACTGTTTCCATAAACACTGTCAGATGACGGATAATAAAAATGCACCAACATTTTTCCATTAAATTAATGAAAGAAAAAGACAATGCGGTAATATTAGTATTCCAAGCTGTCTGTCGGATTTTTCGACCAAGTCCGGATTATGATACGTCGCAAGATAAACAATCTTTTTATCTTCCTCTTTATACTCATTACAAAAACTGTTCACAGCATCAAAATCGCAAATATCTAAATTCTTCCATGTGATTCTTTCTCATCCTTTAGTGTATCTACCCTACTAAGAAATATCTCGACAACATGCTAAACTCTTTTCTTTTCGTCTTTTTAAAATAGATTTTAGGATATATGATCCTAAAAACCATTTGCACCAATTATACAATACATACAAAACCTCTACAGATCTTTAGTGAGTTCCATTGCATCAAGCATACATAAATCCATGTTTTTATAATTCCATGTTGCCCATCTGCCAAGAAGATTAAATGTAGAATCTCCTCTAAAGTACTCTTTTGATTCCGTTTACATTTGTATCGTATGCTTTATCATGGATAACATACGCATACTCGGAAAACTGATGATCAAGAATCTTTTTCAAAGCCAAGTTCCTTTTGGAAGTGTATTGTCATTTACTATATCATCGGTCACTTTGAAACTTGTACCCATAACTTCAAGTGCACCACAACCTCTGGTTGTGTCAGGATTGGCATACGGAGTTAATGCACTTTGATATCCCTACACGATGGCACTTATAATCATGTGAAGGGTATATATAACCATGTAATATCTGTCTTTGGGCAATCAAACAATACCGTTGTCAAGCTGTTGTACTTTTGATCCCTTTATCAAAGTTTTACTACCTTATCAGGAAGTTGCATACATTTGTGGAAGCTCTGGAGAGGAATAGTACTGATGATCTTTATCATACTCTCCTTCTCACCGTTAATATTCCACTTATCGTTTACCTTTTTCTAACGATCTTAATTGTAAAATCGGTATGTATATTCAATCCCCTCACCAATAGCATTTACCATAGACTGAATACCACCATGAGCGGATAGTAGAATGATGAATGCGGCATCTTTCTTTCCTTCGGATCTTTCAAAATTACTGAACGAATAATTTCTTTTTAGTTGGAAGAGCATCTTCCTCTCATCCATCCTGTTCCCATATCTTCAAGCGGGATAAGCCCAAATCTTTTTCATTATATGGAATCATATAGAAAATCTGCAATGCTCTTTACCAAAGTTCCATGTCAACCAATCTTGAAATTATCAGGTTCAGGTCCCATCTGTGACAATACAAAATCATGAACACAATCTACTGCATCATCTGCATCCAACTCACAAAGTGAAAGTTCAAAAGGATATGATAACATACTTGCCTGAAAAGAAAATCTTAGCGTTACGTATCAGTATACTTTCCAATTTCTCCTTTTGGATAGATAGAAAAACCCAATCCATCACTTCTTTGTGCTTAGAATTCAAATATATGTCCACCATGGGATCATCACATTCCGTTTACATAACGGCTTCTTGCAAGTCCACCCGATAGTTGGATTCTTCTCATAAACTACAACCCTGATGTCCCTTATCTATAACATTCTGCAGACACTTAACCTGATACACCGGCACCTAAAACAGCTATTTTCATTATTACTCCTTTATCAGTAACGAAAATGCTCACAGCATCATTCTTATAATATTCTTTTTATGCAAACAAAAAGGAAATGTATCAGTCATAGCTAATACATTTCCACATAAATCTATCTTGTTAAAAACTCATGTCCACCCTTTACCTGCCTCTCCAATAATTCAAGAGATCTTCCATAGTCTTTTTCAAATGGGTATGACAGGCTCCCAACCTGTATGTAGTAAACTTTCTACAATCCGGAACCTGTAAATCCGCATCAATAGGACGCAAATCTTGCCGGATCTCTTCAACTTTAATCTTGATCTTTTCATAGGTGACATATTGATCAGAGCCTCTAAAGTATCTCCGACTTCACATGTGATACCTACCACCAATATTATAATACTCTCCCTGCAACAGGATTCTTAGTTACAAGTATATAGTATGCTCGGACTGCATCTCTTACATCAGCATATGTACGTAGAGACTTGAGGTTTCCAACCTCATCGAGGCTGAAACATCCTGCTTCAATCATAGACAATCTGCTTTTGCAAATGTAGACTCATGGAAACATCTCCCCTTCTAGGTCCTGTATGAGTAAACATTCTTGTAGTCATTACATGTCATGCCAAATGCTTCTGCATAATATCTTCCAACAAGATCTGTTCCAACCTTTGAAATAGCGTATGGGTGAAGCCGGATGGAAAGGACAATCCTCATTTATGCCCTCCTCAGGTTTCTTATCTGCCGGGAATCTTTTCCAAACACCTCAGAAGAAGCACAAACATGAATCACCGACTTATAACTCTCATCAGCAACCATTGCCATGATGAACCGCTTCAAGTAATCTGCATGTTCCAAGTATATTTGTATTTAAAGTATCTATAGGAGCCGTAAAGCTGGTCTGTGGATAACTTTGTGCAGCCAAATGAAAAATATAATTTGGCTTAATTTCTGTAACAACACGATATAGTGACATCTGGTCATTTAAGTCTGCATACTCAAAGAATACTCTATCCTTCTTATTTACCCTATCCAACAGGTGATCTACATTGTCAAGCGGACTTCTCCATCTGCATACACCAAACATCCCAATCTGTCTCTTCCAAAAGAAAATCAGCAAGATGAGATCCAACCATTCCTGTAATTCCTGTAATTAATGCTTTTGTAGCCATACTACTCCTTTCTCATGAACCTTCCTTAACAGATTCCAAATCAAAATACTCAGGTCTAAAATACATAATCTCGTTCCCTCATTTCTCAAATTCAAAAAGGGAACATAGACCAAATCCTCAAGTGCTTTTACATTTTTCTGGTACTCCGGTTCTACATAGAATAACAAGAAACCACCACCACCGGCACCAAGTAACTTCCACCTGTTGCACCGGCATCTATTGCCTTTCTTTGTATAACAAAGATCAATATCATTATTACTTATATCTGATGTAATACCTCTTTTTAAGTTTCCAAGTATAATCCAGTAACCTCTAAATTCTTCAAAATCAGCCTTTAGAGACAAGCAACCTTTTGTACATCATCAACCAGTGCCTTCATTCTCCAAAAAGCTCAGCTCGTCTTATCCTTTGTAGCCTTTACTTGATTCTTGGCGATATCACTTGAGAATCTTGAAAAACCCGTAAAGAATAACATTAACCCTGTCATTCAAATCTTTTTCTATCTGTAGAAAATACCAGTGGTGTAACAGTATATCCGTCATCTCTAAAATCAATTCTATTGAAAATCCACCAAACGATGCCGCTATCTGATCCTGAATACCGCCGGCCCTCATTACATAGAACTCTTTCATATAAATTGCATCATCTGCAAGCTTTCTTTTTATCAGCATATTTACCCTTCAATGCATAACAGGCATTCAACATACCAACTGCAAATGAAGAGCTTGGTACCAAGTCCGGATCTTGCCGGAAGATCAGCCTCATAAACCACTCTGAGTTCTGCATATCCAAAGTACTTTCATAATATTTCTAACAGCCGGATGCTGAATCTCATCAATTGTCTTAGTTCTTTCAATTATCCCATATGTATATCTGATTTGGAATAATCAAAAACCTTGGGAGATGTCGACAGTAGTATAACAATACTTATCAAAAGTAGTTGAAATAACCGCCCTCCATGTTCTCTATAAAAGCCTTTCGTAATCTGTTCCTCCGCCAGAGAAGGACATTCTAAATGGTGTCTGTGCAATAATCATAATCTCTCTCGCATAACAATGCACTCCTTTTTCATTTTTAACTCTAAAGTTTCCAATGTAATCCTATGCCAACAATAAAATATCATATAGCAATAATCAAGAAATCATTTAAATATTATATGAATTAAGTCTCATTCATTACGAATATATGTCTGTACTGTAGACTTTTCATCTTGATTTACCTGATGAAAGTTATCCTCAAGAATCTTTCTGTTATTGTCATCTAGTTGTATGAATATCCAAAAGATAAACCTTTTTATACTTCTCAAGATATATCTATCCCATCAAAATTTCTATAGTATATCAGTGGTTTAAATTTCCCCATTGTGTCAAATAGTAGTCCCATCCCTGTGAGTAATACTGAACTAATTAACACTAATGTGTCTGAATCATTCGCATCTGAGTTGGTTTATCAGGTATTCAGCCGCCTCTCTATATGGTTGATAAAAACGTTTCCTTCCATATCACCTTTTATATGATGAAACTAACATTACTGTTTACAAACAATAAAAGCCAGTACCACATATACAAACTTTACTTTTTATCCTATCCTTCGATAAAGAAAGATATTACACTCAACAAGCCCAAAAGCCTGCTATAATTAACAAATATGGTAATAAATTAAGAAAATACCTATTTGTCCATCACATGAATACTCTTGGATTATATACATTTGAGTAGATAAACACAATGAATATCTCGATGCAACAGTTATAATCAATAGCTATATTTAAATCTGATATCACAATCTTTTTCTTCTTTTATCTTATATAAAGTTACAAAAATCCTATCATCAAACATAGTATTACAAGCTCTTGTGGAGGACAAAAGCCATATTTAATATTTATAATACTACTGTAATTAGGTGGACTAATCCAAAATGCACTTCCCCACTGCTCTCTTGTTATCATATAATTTACAATAAGCCATGGCAAATATACAGCACCTGCAACAATATATGAGAAAAATAAATTTATATGTATATCTTCTTTATAAATAAATAGCATTCATATAGAAGAAAATCCCAAAACAAGCCAAAATTCCAAAAGTAATGTGTATAACAAATTGCCAAAATAGCAACCGTATAAAGTGCTGTCGTCTTTATTTTGCTCTCTGACCCATCTTCAAACGTTTAATAGCATAAAATTAGGCCATCAGTATCTATAAAACCATATGATCTGACAGCAAATCCCGAATTTACTATCAATGTATTAGATGTTATTAAAAAGACTCTCAAAAATTATACCACATACTTATTCCAACCTTTTTCATACTACTATTGCACCAATATAAAATCCCAATAGTATTTGCTATAATTGAAAGCATCCTAGCCCACAAAAGTCAACGCCCTGCACCAACCGGAATCAATTTTTGGAAAATAGTGCTATCTATATCGTATACAAAGGCGGTGTTGTAGACTCTTCTTTTAAAAATAGTTTCTATTATCTCACTAAAGCTTCTATATTTCGTCGCTATTCCCCATTGTTGCAGAATCATCCATCCAAGTGGATTTATAATTACCAAATGATAGCATAATAACAAATCCTACAAATACGCAATTCCAAAAACTAATGCACTCATATTGACGATTACTTATGGAAATGATATAATCTTTTTCTTTTTATAAAGAGAAAATGTCACTGCCTCCAATATAAGACCTTCTCCAAGTATAATACGCAAATATTCACTATACCAAACTCTATAAATCCACCTGTATCTGGAAGTGAGCTAGATAGAGTATCATTATCAGAATCAACATATGAAGATAAGATTTTCAGTCAATCCATTAAAAGCTAATTGATAGCTTTCCACCTTGAAACGATGAAAATTAATTTTCTATTATTTCCTTTTGCAGTCTTATTGTAATAGAATCTGTAAGACCTGTTACTGATACTCCACCCCATCTTTTGTTCTCCTTTGGTATCTAGCCACTTTCCTTCTATTACTTTGTATACCAAGAATTTATCATTCTTGTTTACTATACTTTGCATCGTAACGTATGTAGCCTCAGCAGAACATCATCTTTTTCCATTTAATGCCCCTAATTTTAACTATATCTGATGGAAATATCTAGATTTAACGTCACTAAAGCAACTACAACTATCAGCCCAATCAATCGGGGCATGAATCCACTGATTCTTCTTAGATTCTAAATATGATATTTTAAAGCAAGTACCATAACAATAAGCTATAAATAAAAACATTTTATTTCTCCCAAAAATATTTATAACGATTTTTATACTTTCTTCTTTTAAAAACAAAGAAATGTTATCCTTATACCATTGTTCCAATATCATCATTACCTTCAAATTTGCTTCTATATCTTTCCATATATCCTCTTTTTCTCAAATTTTTAACCCAATAACTTAACGGTTGTTCATTAATAATGACCATCTCCACCTGTCCTAAGTGAGTCGCGGAGAACAAAACTATATCTGAATGCCTACATATAGTATCTACAAAATTATCAGCATATTTTTCATCCAAATGCTCAGACCACTTCTAATGACATTGCCAAAATCAAATTTTTCTTTTCAAATCCAGTTCTTCTGTTAAATCTCTTGGTAAAAATTCACTCTCTTTAATCATCAACATATCTCTGTTTACATAATCACCATCTACACCAACACTTCAATATCTTTATTAATTTGTTGCATGCTGCTAACCATCGTTCCAGTTCCAGCATCCAAAATCTGCAATACTATTAGGACTATATATAGGTAAAAATACTTAAAAATCTCAATTGCTGATATAAATGAGCCATATTGGTTTGCTTCATAAAAATTCGAACCATATATAGATGTATTGGTATACTCATCATTATCTTCTTTTGAATTTTCTATATTAGTCATCATTCTTTTGTAATATCCAAATCCTACTTAAAATTTCTTTTTAAATGAGATCAGTTTCCATATTATACCTTCTAAAAACTTGATTCAAACTACATTCCGCTTTCCACACTCTTACATCAAAGCTGCTCTCCTATGGTCTCTCTGCTTTCCACACCTCTTGCATCAAAGTCGCTCTCCTATGGTCTTCTCGCTTTCCACACTCTTGCATCAATCGCTCTCCTATGGTCTTCTCCGCTTTCCCACACTCTTGCATCAAGCTGTTCTCCTATGGTCTTCTCCGCTTTCCACTCTTGCATCAAAAGTCGCTCTCCCATGGTCTTCTCCGCTTTCCACTCTTGCATCAAGTTGCTTCTCTATACTCTTTTTCAGACTTCACACTCTTGCATCAAACTGCTCCTATAGTCTTCTCTGCTTTCCATACTCTTGCATCATTTCGCTCCTATAATCTTCTGCTTTCCACTCTCGCATCCAGTACGCTCACTTATATCACACCTTGACTTTTCTATATTTTCATTAGTTTTGTTATCTTGTGATGACAACTTTAATTCAGAAACTCCATCAATATATTAATTTTTGTTTCCATATTGTCCAGGCGTTCATATATAGCTTCACCATTAAGCGTACTCTCTTTTGCCAACATTATCTTTTCTAGCACATCTTTTATTCTGCCTTCAATATCCTATACTGTATTTTTATATCATATGTTGATTCATCGCAGATGACCGTCCAAATCCATATCTGTCTTCTGATATGATATTTTATTCCATGTTTGAACAGCTTTATATAGGAATCTAAGTACATTCTTCACTTTTTCCTTAAAACTTGTCTTGGCCACTTCATCATTCTTACATTCAATTGCTTCATGTGCCTCTTTATTATTAAACGGATCATATTGTTCAAATAATTTCTCGCAGGAAGAACATCACCAAAGGTCACTATTATACTCCCATGTATTTGTAATGTTTCTCCACCTTCTATTGATTACCTTAAGTAATGAATCTGAATCATAGTAGTGATTCCTTTCATTAGCTTCCCACATTTGCTCTAAAAAGTTTTTGTTTCCTACACCAACTTCTTTTTATACTCTTCTCTGTCTAATGTTTGAAACTCATTAATCCATCCTGAGAGAAACTCTATATGAGTGACGGTACTTCTATCCTAAAGTTTCTTTTTATATTTTTGCCGGCAAGTTCTCAGTTCCTTTGAAAGTGCATCCATCTTAGCTAGTAATATTGTCATCATCAACTCTATACTCACCTAAAACTTCTTGAATATTATAGAATAAAAATTTTTCTGCTTGCTCTTGTCCATAACTCATGGTCCTCAGCCTGCTTGGTCTTATCATAGAAAAAGCTTATTGCTTAGACTGCTTCCTCATCATAATAGTTGAATGACACATTAGACAATCATATATAAGTCTCTTTCGCAATATCCTCATAGCTTCCGGGTACGTTATGAATATAGTTTGATATTTAACCCAAAGTGATGTTGTAGAGCTTCCACAAATACCATATTCCTTGTTCTTATCAAGAAAAATCCACCTGTGTGAAAACGATCACTTCTTGTGCCAAGTCATCTCCATCAATCTCAGCCAGATATTCTCCTCTTGCTTCTTTCATACCCAAATTCTAATGAATCAGCAAGTCCCACTTTCTTCTTATTTTGAATAATACGAATGCGGTTATCCGCAAACATATTTACGACCTCAAGCCCTCCTGCCTTACTTGAGCCATATTCATTTAGTACAAGCAACCAGAAATCACTAAACGTCTGGTCAAATAGTGACATGCAATGTTTCTGCAATATACTTTTCACTATTATATACAGGAAGCAAAACGGAAACTCTTGGTACGTGCAAATCTTGTTTGAACATAAAAATTCTTCATGATATAAAAACAAGAATTTTTATATATACTTTCTGCCTACTTCTTATCATAATTTTTATCTATCCTTCGAGCCACTCATAAACTTCCTTGTAACGTCTATGTAACGTTTTGAAAAAGATATGTGCTATCTCCTTATTTTTCTTATATAATGCATAAAATATAAAAGAAGATCTGCTCTATCATCCTTTCTAAAAACTTCTCCTCCCTTTAACCCTTTCAATGAATAATGAACTGATAGTAAATCTACTTCCTTTCTAGAAAACTTTTATTCCTAATGAATAAAAATTTTCTTTCCATTATATCACTATAAACTTTGAATCCATATCATTGTTTATATATGTTGTGTTTGTCCCATATAACCTATATTTAAATAAAATCTCATTTAGATTTGCAATATCCCCCGATGTTCCAAAACTCTTGTAAAAATCATAATCCTCAGATGCCTTATAATCTTTATTATAAAAACATTATATTTATCTATAATATCTCTTCTAAATAAAATAGTAGGATGAATACAAGGAGAATAAAACACTGCATCAGCCCTGATTTGATCAGTCTGTTTCTAATTTCCAATCCCACTTTCTGATCCAAAGACTTCCACTTGTACGCCACAGGAGAATATTCTTATTCTCCATAAACTCAACTCTGCTTTTTCAATTCGCTTCGGAAGAGATATATCATCTCCATCCATACGTGCTATATATTCACCTTTTTCGCTTGCCTAAGTCCCTCATTAAGCGACTCTGCTATCCCTAATCTTACTTCATTCTGAATAAAGCCTACTCCTGGAATCTATTGAGGCATATCTGTTGATAATTCTTTTTACCCTCTTCACTTGACCCAAACTCATTGATGACAGTAATTCAATTTGTCATATGTCTGATGAATAACACTCGAGTATTGCCTCGTCAAGAATGTTTCTGAATTGTAGATAGGCATCACAATCAGAAACTAATGGTTCATTTTTCTCCATATTTTTCCTCCTATATCTATCGTTTAATTAAACTATAATCACCTTCTACATGTATTTTAGTATTTTCTTCTATCACTCTATCAATCACTAAAACTTTAGCCCCATTTAAAGCTCCAGTTTTAACAAAATATTTTCGGTGAAACTTTTACCACAATATCTGAATAGAAAAATGTTTATTTTCTATTATTTCTGTGGCTTGCCTTATTTCATCTTTTCTTGCATCAAAGATCGATCAGTGAAAGTATATACTGTAATGTAAGTTTTTCTTGAATCAGTTCTCCTACATTTATCTTACTGTTGACCACTATATTCATACTTATTTCTAGCATATTCATTAAATCAACTATATGCTTTAATGTAACCCTATTTTGGCAAGTGAACCCTCTCGCCAATCCTATAGTAATAATAGACTTTTCCAAAAAGCAAACTGTTTCGCTTTTAAAAACTAACTCTGGTTGCAAAACTCAATATCTTCACTGTGAACACCCTCTAAGAAAAAGATTGTTTTCTAAAAGGAATTTTCTACCTAAGACATATTGCACACATTCCAATAGTTTCTTCTCTCTTTAAGAAAGCTTTCCAAGTATGAATTGTCACAAATCAACTCTTCACCTCAATAGTATCTACCTGTGAAATATTTTTGAATTTCAACAATGTAGTAATCTAGAGATAACTCTGTATCTATAGAAGCTTTACCTTCTAAACTCTGCATCAATTTAGAAAAGGAATCTACATCTATATAATCGTCACTGTCAAAAAGGCACATATTCTCCAATTGCATATTTTAATCCTACATTTCTTGCATTGGACAACCCTGTCCCTGTTTTGAACTATGACCCTCACCTTACTACTGTACTCTTTTTGTATCTCATTTGCAATCAGTTCACTTTTTATCACTTGATTTGCTTTACCACAAGTATTATTTCATAAGAAAAACCATGGCAATCAAGCATTGATTTAATGCAAGATACAGATATTCTTCCACCTGATAGACCGGCACAATAATACCAACGAAAGATGGTTTTACTCCTTCCTAAAAATAATTCTTTTATTTTTCTGCATTTTTGATTTTAGCTTTTACACCTTTATTTTTCTTTCCAAAAGTAATAAAAAGCGATTTATATATGGGTTCGGGCATCTTGTTCTAAAAAATAGACTCTATACCGCCTATCACTTCTACCATCCCATTGAACGGTTTCTCCACCTCTGCCCATGCCCATTTGGCACGGATAGACCCTAAGCAATGCATCATCATCAAAGAACTTTACTTCCTGATTTTTCATAAATCTTTCTCAGTACATTTTTAATGATCTATGGGCTTTCTTCTTATTTATATCTTTTATTTCAAAATAATCATTCTTCCAATTATTAAAGAGTATACACTCATCATCCAAAAAGTTCAAGCCCTATAGTTCTTTTTAAGGTCTTTGCCACTATCCTGCTACTTTCAAGATGAGCCTCGACTTCTTATCTAAAGCTAATATTATCTTCACCTCACACGGTACTCCTCCAAGCACTTCAGGAATATTTGCAATATCTCCAACATCTATCACTCACTCCACAGTTCAAAATCTTCCGCCAAATAAGTATTATCATAGTATAAATTATTCTCTACAAAAACACTTTTTCCTTAACTATCAAAGTAGAGTGACATAGGTCACAGAAAACAGCATTGTCTTTGCACTGTGCCGGTTCAGTCGCCGGTTTATGTATCCAATCAATATCTACACCGAAATGATGCTGATATGAACTCACTACTGCCACATTTGAATGATCATCAAGAAAATCAACTTCTTTTTGGAAACGGTCTCTTCTTGAGATATCATCTGCATCCATTCTGGCCATATACTCACCGGTTGCCCTCTTATACCAAGATTCAGTGACTTGAGCCCCAATCGTTTATCATTTTGGATAACTCTGATTCTTTTATCCAGTTTAGTTCATATTCTTTTTACAATATTAGTACATTCTTTACTTGAACCATATTCATTCAATATAAGCATATCCCAATCTGTGAAAACTCCTGTGCTATAATACTGTCATGCTCTCCCTGATGTACTTTTCACTATTATATACGGGCAGGAGCACTGTGACTTTAGGCATGTTCACCTCTCATATATGCTTCATATTCATCACACATCTGCTGTGTCTCACCATAGCCTCTCATATGACCTTTTTCAATCCAAAGAACCTTGGTACACATTTTCTAATTTGTTCTATAAAGATGAGATACCAAAATAGTGGTAACACCGCTGTCAAAGAGTTCTTTCATCCTTTGTTCAGATTTTGCTTTAAATGAGATATCTCCTACTGATAGAACCTCATCAAGTATAAGTATATCCGGCTTTACAAATGAAGCAGTGAAAATGCACTTTTGATTTCATACCTGAACTGAGCTTCCTAAATGCTACATCTTCAAAAATCTCTTATTTCTGCAAAAATCAATTATCTCATCATATTTGTCTTTCAATAAACTTTTAGTATCATCCAAGCAATGCCCCACGCAGATACACATTTTCTTTGACTGTCATCTCATCATCAAAAACCGGCATTGTAAGTTCCAAAAGTGGAGCCACTACACCATTTACTTTTTACAGTTCCTGCTGAAGCCGGCATAATATTTGATAAAACCTTCAATATAGTAGACTTACCTGAGCCGTTAGAACCGATAATTCCCAACAACTCACCCCTTTTTCACGATGAAAGGTATATCATCCAGTGCTTTAAACTCTTTTTGCAATCACCTCCATGTAACTCAATAAAGAACTCTTTCAAAGACAGTTCTTTATATCTCCCAAAAATATATCGTTACAGAGACATGATCCACTTCTATCATATTCATAAGTTCACCTTCCTAAATATAATATAAGAACATATCATTATATTTTCATACATCCACATACCTATACGCAAAATAAATAAAGCATAAAATATACAGTATGGGTGATATGAAATGACGGAATTGTATTATGTAGCAAATCACGCAAATAGTCTATGTAAACAAAGACCGGATTTAAATAAATAAGTTTAGACACAATACTACCTCAAATATCTTTTACATCATAGAATATTATGCAAAATACATCAATGCAAGTGTAAATATGTCATAGAGATACTGTATCCTTAAAGAATACAACAATGCCGACAATATCAAACCTGTACCGACTATAGCACAAACAAACATATAATTGGAAATATCACAAAGATAAACTCTATGTAATAGTGATACGATATGCTATCACAAAGATAAAAATATCACCAATGTACAGGAAGTTGATTGATGCCATTATCTTTGAAATCAGGAAAGATACTTGGGTGCATTGACCTTTGTGATAATACCCTGAATTTGATGTAATGGATTGCATACCGTTATCTGTAGCTTCTCAGTAGTTGAACATAAGTTGTCCGGCAAACATATAGATAGTATAGTGCTCCATAGTATCTCCAAAGACTCTGTCAAATACAAAACTCATTACAAGAAGCTGAAAAGAGTGGTGCAATCATACTCCAAAGGATACCTAGACTGGATCTTTTATATCTTTTTGATTGAAATCTGCTTTACAAGTTCGTTAAATGATGAACCGGTATTGTTTTTTTATTTAAATCTATTCATCATCTACCCATGATATCTCTAACAAGCTTTTTATATATGGAATATTTTGCAAGCGTTGTATCATAATAATTGTACCTATAAATATAATGCAAACAAACAATAAACATTCCGGAACCGAAATTTTTCAATGTTAAATGTCATTCCATTAATTGATCAGTATCTCCTATCAACCCATTATTAAAACATATGAAAAATAAATTCCTCAGACTAATTCTGAAACCTTAACAATTATACAGGAGTATCAATTCCTTTCCAGTCTAACTACATACTAAAAGCATTATTCCAAAAGCATACAGTACATTGCTAATCTCCAGTTCGTCATGTATGTGTAGATGCTCCCATTCTTCTTGATATGCCTACAGTCAATGCCACAGTTATCAAAAACCAACCATAGTACTTATTATTCCTAATATAGCTGACCATCATTTTCAAAAATCATTCTTCCCTATGAACATAATAACAATATACCCTAAATGACATGTAAATAAAAATGGATTTTGTAATATCTGTCCATCTAACGAAAAATAATTTATAACAGCATCCAGTAAACTTGGAATCATAAGCCCTAGCAGTACAAACTATAATCTCATCTTTTTCAGATAAAGCATAATACAAACTATTAAGTATTGGTGCAAATAAGTAATCCAAACCACAAATATCCGTAACATAGGTGTCCGGATGGTCCTCTTTTTAAAAGAAGCATTACGGTATCATGAATAACATCTCCATCATTCAAAGAAAGTCCTTCTAGTAATAACATATGAAAAACTCCATACAAAAAGTGCTATTCCTGCTACAAGTGCTTTTATAGCCCTACCCAAACTTATCTTTTTGACCAAGTAAAAGTGCACCTGAAATCATCAAAAATATTGGTACTGCAAATCTTGTAGAGCATTTAATACAAGTCCTTCCTTCCAAACCAGACTCCCTAACTCATGATTATTAAATACACCACTTGAAAGCATGAATGATAACTATCATAAAAGCTGAAACTATCTTTAAAAAGATCCAATCCAATAAGTCTATCCTTATTTTCTTCTTTTTGCTCAGGAAAGAACCTCTTGCAGATCAAGGATATCGCAACTAAAAATATCCAAGTAATAACAGCCAACGGTACAAGATTTTTCTTATCAGAAACGTTCCGTTACCGGTATTTAACTAATTTCAAAGTTCATCCAGTTCTCAGATTCACTATCTGTGTATCCGTCAAACCCTTGATCACCTTGAACAGATATAATTTTTGCCTTACCTTGCCATTTATTCTGTTTCCAATACAAGAACTACATCCTCTCCATTTTGAAAGTCAGCCTGTATACTGTCTTTCATTCCGTCTATCCTGTCTATAGTTTCTCCAAAGCAGTCCACATCTTTTTCAATCCAACCTTTTGAAAACACTTCACTTGATTTTTCTCTCCATTGACAATGACTTCTTTTAAAAATCTCACTGCCTTCTGCTTTTTCATTTTTTGATCATTGCCGGCTACTATCCGAATAGTACTGGTACCTTGACCTTACAATAAAAGGCTATAGCAGATACTGCTAAAAACAGCAATATCACCGGCAATGCTTTCTTTACTGTCTTAGAAACAGATTGTGGAATTGCCAATATGACAATTCCCACAATCAATAATACTGTAACAAAAAGATTATCCATCTTCTATCCCTATACTCTTAAATGTTCTTTTTCCGGCTAATGTTCAAAAATACTCATAATAAGGTGATCATAAATCATATGTATATCTTCTGTTACCTGCATACTCATAACATCAGCACATGGTGAAATATCTGACATCTGCTTTAGCTTACCGCCGTCATAACCCTGTGATGCCTATTATCTTATTTCCACAAGATTTGGCATACTCACTGCATTCAGCACATTCTTGAGTTACCGTTTCTGATATTGCCATCACGATATCACCTTCCTTGATAACTCCTCAAGCTGGAAACGAAACACTTCCTCAAATCCGATATCGTTTGAAATAGCCATCATTGTAGCTACATTATCATTGAGACAGAGTAACTTAAACTCGGCTCACCTTTCTTATAAAGATACTCACTGACTCCTTATTGAAGTCATTTTGATAATGTGATGCAGTGGCGGAGCTTCGCCATTTCCAAATACAAAGATAGTGACCCTCCGGCCTTGGTATCATCCATCAAGTTCTATAGCCTTGTTGATATCTTCTACGATTTTCAATTTTTATTCGTCTATTTCCAGTGAAATATAATCCTTAATACTATGTTGTATAATCCATTTTTACCTCTAATCTTTAATTTATTTTTAATACATTTTCTACAGTAAGCTGCTACAGATTCATCCGACTCATAGTTTTGCCTTCCATCCTGCTTTTATGAATCCTTGAAAGATCATACTGGAATTTAGACTACACCCTTCCAGCCGCCTTTTTCCACCTGTATATTCATACAGGTATTCGGTAAGACCCACTCTTATCAACTACAATATCCGCAATGGTTTTGACACTGCTCTGTGTACTTACCTAAAATTTAAAGTGTAATTCCTGTATCTTTCCATCTTAAACTGCATTATAAGCTTCTACAAGGTCAAGCACATAAATATAAGGTTTACACTGTGTACCGTCGCAAGGATTCTAAGATGACTTGGATCGACTCTCAACCTCTTCTACAAAAATCAAAGATAACAACTATGGATCAATCTGGGTCCTATAGCATTTGGAAATCTGAATATAAGTGCTTACATATCATTCCTTATAACTGTAAGCTGATATAAGTGTTTTCTGAACCAAGCTGCAAAACCATAGTATGATATCGGACGAAGATTCAGCTCATCCTCCGACACATTCTTTTCCTTCCTCTCACCACACACACAGCAGATGTTGAGCAAAGAAGAATTTTTACATTTCTACTCTCATTGCCCTGAAGCAGTCTCAAATGTTGTAGAATATGTATTCTCATACTCTATAGCCGGATCATTTGCACTTGCTTGAATATCTGAGTTTCTGTCAGTAAGGTGAAATACGTATTCAAATTTTCTTTTTCAACATACTTCTTCCAGTTTTTCTCTGTCACAAAGATTTTGCTCATAAAATGTAAAATGAGGATTGCCGATCATATGTTCAATATTTTTCTTTGTACCATCAAAGAAGCTATTAATAGATACTACATCATTGCCCTCTGCAAGCAGACTGTCAATCAAATGGCTTCCAATAAACCTGCACCACCTGCAACCACTACTTTCATATTCTCTCCTTTAATCCCAATATTTATCTCCAATGTATATCACACTGGTACCGTCTCTCTCAAATGAGAAATCAAGTTCTCTTAATCCGATAGCTCTAAGCTTGTCTTGTTTTCTTCTTCACAGTAGAACGAAGAAAATCCGCCTCCACCTGCTCCAAGAAGCTTTCCACCCAAAGCACCATTTTCATAGCTTGTCTCATGAGGCTTCATCTATTGCCGATTGGCAATACCGGAGCAAGTTCCTTCTAATTGCCATCCCTCATCAAGCATCTTTCCAAAGGAAGAAATATCGTATTCTCCAGTGCCGCTTTCATGTCTCTTGCAAGTCCGCACATCTTCAACAAATTCTTGCCTTATCTTCTGAAGTTATGTTCTTCGTCTGCTCAGCTAATATAGTATTTGCAGAACGTGTCGTTCCTGTATAAAAACATAAGCAAATTGTTCTGTAATCTTTTGCATGTCTTTCCATCCATCAAAATAGGCTCATGAAACTGAACCGTCCTGATTAAACTTAATAAAATTAAGTCCGCCAAGTCTTTCATCATACTGATCTTGCTTTCCTATAGGATTTCCAAGTTTTCTATCTCTACTTCACAAAGCAAGTTTAGTAAGTTGTCCTTTGACACAAAACTTACCTTTATAACAGTTTTAAGGTGTTTAAAAGACCTACTGTAAATGTACTTGAAGAGCCCAGACCTGTTCCTCCGGGTATATCAGCTGTTGATGAAATCTCTACTCCTGAATATCCATATCTGTTAAAACTCGTCTAAAAATCTTATGATTGATTTGATCAGGATTATCCACCAGTTCATTTTCAGAATACTTTAACAGTGTCTGGTTTTCTATTAAAATATGGGTGAATTGAAATATAACAGTATTTATTGATAGATGTACTGAGTACACATCCACCATATTTCTCATAGAAAGTTGCATATCGCTTCCACCCCACAAAAGCTAACACGAAACAGGGTCTTTGTAATAATCATATTCCTCTCCTTATGATCGATCTCTTTGATTAAATGTATGTAACCGTCTGCCATTATAACATAGTTTCATTTTTATGTAAAAAGGATTTTTACACAAAATCCCCTATATACAACCGTCTATAACTTATTTTCTGTCTTTCCTAATAATTTTGTACAAACCTGCCCTTACATTCCTTGAGTGACAGTGTAAACTATAGCGGTGACTGTAAGTCCTAATACAAGCTCAAATACATTAGTATAGTTTAACTTTCTTTGTAATATTCTAAGTCGATATATGTTTTAAAATATTCCTAATCCGCCTCTCCTATTTTCAAAGTTTCCAAGTCTGTGCATCACTCAATACTTTATCAATATTTGCAATTTTATATCCGCTTGCAAGCATTCTGCACCTAAAGATAATAGTCCTCAAGTCCTGTTAAAGGTTTATACCCTCCTACATCTGTCACATCTTTTTCTAAAAAGTACTGTCATATGGTTTTGTGGATTTCTGTATTTTCCATATCTATATATACACTCTACTCTAACGGCATTGTCTTTGTTCTGATTATTTCACCTTCTACACCGAATTCATCTATATATCCGCCTAATACCGATATATCTTTTTGTTCCTTCATATATTTTAACTGATATTCAAATCTGGTGTCTGTAGCTATATCATCCCCGTCCATTCTGGCAACATAATCATAGCTGCATTTTTCCAATCCCTTTTGTAATGTAATGCAAGTCCCATATTTTTATCCAGCTGTACACATACAAAATCTATATTATGCTCTATGAATTTATCTTGTTCTCTATCTATTACCTTTTCCAATTCCATGTGACGTCCCATCTTTTACCAATACTACCTCATCAGGTTTTATTAGTGTCTGATTGCAGATACTATCAAGTGCTTTCTCTAAAAATCAGGCTTTTCTTTTATTATATACCGATATCAAAACTGAAAATTTTTACTGTATCATTATACTCCTTCACTATCTCCCCTTATCATTACAATCGAATATATGGCTTAATCAGAGCCTACTAAAGTAATAAAAATATTCACTGTTAAAAAGTGTTCTTACACCGCAACAGTCAAGCATTGCTCCGCCAAAAAGAACCAAGTACTGTGCCTGCCGACATCATTCCCGACATAAAAGCCTGTCCTGGTTTGATCTTGTTCATTAACCACCATTCCTGTAAAGTATACGGATGCGGGTCAGCAATTATCGCAAACTGAATATCTGTGAAAATTGTGTAACATATATCATTCCTATATCTACTGATGCAAAATAAAGTACAGCCCTTATAAAATAGCCGATTCTGCCAAAACCATAAGATTTCCCACCTTTGATTTTTTCCCATTATAAATGAAAGGTAAATAGAACAGGTATTTCAACAACAGCTTGAATAAACATTGCTCTGCCAAAGTTGGCATTGTTACCTCCAAGTGACTGTATAATCTGTAAAAGATATGTTCCGATGATATTATGTGAGAAAAACATAAAAAAAGTACAGCAAAAGCATAATCGAAAAATATGGATAATTTCTTATAAAACTTAAAATATTCATATGTTTAGCTTTTTCTTTTCCGGCTTTATTTTATTGGCCACAGGCATTGTACTATGTACGCCTAAAAATAAAACTATTATAATCAGACCTGATAAAGGAATTATCTTTGTACCTGATTATCGTGCCATACTCCCAATTATCAATGCAACAAGCGCATACATTGTGGAACCTGTTCCTCTGGCAATACCGAAATTTATCTTTTACTCCTTCTTTTTCATAGGCAAATACGGCGCTGTTTATCAATGGCAGATATATAAATGTAATTACATACATTGTTCCAAACAGTATTACAATAAGATCTTTTACTCTTTACAATAACAATAATATACATATGATGATATATGGTACTCCAAAAGTATGATTATAAGTTTTTCCAAGTCAATTTATCTACCCTGTCACATATATTGCTCTGCCATAGGTTGCAGTATAAACGCAACAAGACAGAATACCGCTGTTATAATACCTATAAGACTATTTCCAAAAGCCGTTTCCCTGCAAATAAAAATGAGATAAATCCTCCGGTTACACAAAACAGCATCCAAAACAATCCCTGTAATGCTGTATATTGAATATTTATCCTTCTATATCCCATATTATAATCTTGCTCGCCGTTCTCCCTACTTATCCACTCTATCACTCCTCTAAGTCCGGTTCTACAGCATCCACTTTTTCTTATTTCATCTGTCGCGTTCTATAGTATCCGGTACCATTATTACTCTTTGCACCTGCCGACAGCTGCATTTTTATTCCATTGATAGAATCTTCAAGCACAAGGCTTTCAGTTATATCCGCACTTTAACTTGCCTGCCGCCTTTAAAAAGATATCCGGTGCAGGCTTACCGTTTTCTATTTCATCTCCACATGTAAAGTCGTCAAAATATTTATAAACATCAGCCATCTTCAGATAACTAAGTGCCACTTTTTCTCTTTGTTGAACTTGCAAGACAGGTCTTTATATTATTTTCTTTTGAAAATGAGAAGTTTTTCAAGCCCCTTTTTCTTTGGTTATACCATGTTTACTTATAAAATTTGTTATATATTCTTCTCTTGCTCTCTGCCTTTATTGATATCAAAAGCCTTCCCCTGCATCTTTTTCAATATCTCATATACCAGATCTTTATTGGCACCTTTTTATCTGTAATATTGCCTCATCACTTATCTTACACCCCTGCAATATTGCCGCATTCTGCCATGCTCTCCCATACAATCTCTCAGTATCAAACATCAGTCCGTCCATATCAAACAGTACCGCTCTTATCATAAGTCCACCACCTTTCTGTTTTTAATAACATAGCATTTTATTATAAAAGCTATATAAAAAGAGGAAGGCGGTATTCCTTCCTCTATCTGAAAAATAATTCTGAATATAAAACGTACAAACGGTCCACAGTAAAATATCTGATACAACAGTGCCATAGGAAAATTCATTCCCAAGTATGTATCCATGTTGCAAAGCTGATATTATCTTTGAAAAGAAACATTGCAATAAGGCTCATAATTGGACACATGATTACAACATATACAAGATGATATGACAAGTGTTATGACTATCGGCCTGTCATCAGGTGTCACCACTTTGAAAGCTAAAATTCCGGCAATCTTTCCGACTACAAAAAGCTCCAATACAAAGGCTATCGGCACCATAATTGGCAACTCACGAAAAGCCGCCATAAGGTCTCACCTCTCACTCCTGCCATATTTAGCGCTACATTGTAAACTACCATTCCATAGACCATCACAGTAGCCATAAGAGCTGTGAAGATAACTTCCTGAAACTTATTTTTCGGCATAAAAAATCCTCCCTAAAAATGATGTGTTGTTCGTTATCATCCGGGGAGGAGTGTGCGTTTCCAATTCTACCATATCAAAAATCTTTACCATACTAGCACACTTTTTAAAATAATGTAAGTATTTTTACAAAACTCTCCACTCTCTCACTCTCTTTTTCATTCCCTTCAATATCAAGTACTCCGTAGGCAAATCCCTTCTTTACAAGTTCATCGGGTACGAACTCGTCATACTTTTCAAATACAGGTACTTCCTTTTCATATACAAGTGAGAGCGGATCTATGTCTTCACAGGCTTTCTTACATACAATTTTATAAAATTCTTTTTCACTCACACTCATACTGAACTGTATAAAATACGGTCTGACAGGCTAATCCCATAAGTCCGAGTTCCTTGCACAGTGTGTTTTCAAAAATCTCTCTAAAAGCCAAGAAGGCATAGTTTGCCAAGCCAGGAAAAGCGCCCACATATTTCCTCAAGATGTATAAGCACTCTGTCTTTTAACTTTGCCATATCAAAAGCAGCTCTTGCCTGATCAAGTCTTACTTTTGCATTGTTCATCAAATACATATATGTAGCGTTTGTACAAAGAACTTCTTTCATCTTCTCAAGCACATGAGTATGTATATCTCCGGGCACATCACCGAAGTATGCAGGAATATTTCCCTTTATAAGGCTGACATAGATTGCCCTTTTCTTGTGGTCCACCTCTTCCACTACCCAAACTCTGCCTGCAATGGCTACCTTACCGCCGATTGCAGGAGGCTTTCAACGGTTCCAAGTTCCTGTGATTCACTGCGAACCGAGTATTCCACATTTTCCATAAATACCGCATAGAACTTATAGCTGTTTACCACTCTCTCACCTGTTATTCCCACTATAAGACCCCTCCGCCTTCGGTCCTGTTTATGGTCCGTCTCAATCAAATGTAATAAAAGTTTCCTAAAGTCATCCTGACTTATTTCGGGCTAAAAGCCGAAAGTGTAAGTACCTTTGATGCAAGCTCTCCCGCACTCATCTCTCCGTTTGATGCCAGTGTGGACATCGTCTGATGATAGAGCAGGCTGAAAGGCAACCGCTCAAGCCTTGGAGGTTCTACAAATCTTTCTTCTATATATAATTGCACCAGTGCAATCCCCTGTATCAGATACCATGGTATCATCTCCGGCATAAGTGCTCTCGGGCTCAGGATGGTCTTCTCTCATCTACAAACCACATCTGTGCCGGCTCTCCCTTCTTCCCGTCCTTCCAAGTCTTTGAAGAAATCCCGATACGGTAAAAGGAGCATCTATCTGAAATGCTCTTTCAAGTCTGCCTATATCTATACCAAGTTCAAGTGTCGCTGTTGCGCATATCGAAACAAGCGACTCGTCATCCCTCATCTCATCTTCCGCACTCTCACGATAAGAAGCGGACAGATTGCCGTGGTGAATAAGAATCTGTCAGGTTCACGGTTGAACCTCACAGTATTGCAAAAGATTCTGACACACCGCCTCACATTCCTCACGTGAGTTTGTAAATATCAGACATTTTCTTCCCTTTGTATGCTCAAAGATATAAGCAAGCCCCGGATTTGCTCCGGTAGGAGCTCTGTCGCCTATCGGTTCGCTTATAGAATCTTCTTTATCTTCCCCCGCCTGTGGAGCCGTATTAGAAAAATGCTCCATAGACAGTCTCCACTTTTCCTTACCTCTGTCAAACTCCGGAATCAGAGTCTTTCTCTTGCTTCCACAAGCCAAAAAATCTCCTGCCGCTTTTGGATTTCCGATAGTTGCCGAAAGCCCTATCCTTCTTGGGTCACAGCCTGCCGCCTTACATAATCTCTCTATCAGGCAAAAGGTCTGTAGTCCCCTGTCTCCGCGTAGCAGCGAGTGAATCTCATCAATCACTATAAACCTGAGGTCATGAAATAAAGATACAATTTCCATATGCTTATTTATCATCAAAGATTCAAGCGACTCGGGTGTAATCTGCAAAATTCCGACGGCTTTCTTAAAAGTTTTCTCTTTCCGGTTTGCGTGGTATCTCCATCCACCTTGTCACATTGATGTCGGCTTCCTCACATATGCGGCTCAACCTCTCAAACTGGTCGTTGATAAGCGCCTTAAGCGGTGCAATATGAGTACTCCCCACACTTTTTGAGGATTTTCTTTCAAGTAATGTAAGTATGAGGAAAAAAATGCCGCCTCAGTTTTACCTGAAGCGGTCGAAGCATGTAAGCAGAAGTTTTCATCAGTACTAAATATCACATCACCTGCCGCATTTTGCACTCCTCTAAGCATCTGCCAACCTGATTCATAGATATAATTCCTGATAAAAGGCATATCTCTCAAACACATTCATAGTGTAAACTCCACTAAAATTCTCATCTACATTATCAGACACGTTATCAGGCTTTGCAAAAATCAAAAACCCTCCCGAATTTAAAAAGCTCATTTATACTTAGATTAGGATTTTGGTAAAAAGTAAATCAAGCAATTCTATAAAATCTCTTATAACCTCTCTGGGCGTAATATTTTCACTTGCTCCTATCCTTGAATACTCAAGCTTTATAAAATCACCCAAATCTCTGTCAGTCAAAGTCTTTTTATAATCATAAAGTCCTGCATGAATATCCGCCAGTTTTTCGCAAAGCACCAGCATCTCCTCAGGTGTGAGCGGATCCAATCTGATAACCGGTGAGAGCAAGTCCCTCATGCCCGGTCTTGAAAACTTACCCTCTGCAAGTCTTGAGCGAAGGGCTTCATAGCTGTATATTCCCCTTCTCTTATCTTCAAGTGTCTGCGGTGTGGCTCCCATTATAATGCCCAAGTATTTCGCCTTTCCCTGCAATGTATCATTGTACATTGTAAGCATCTTCTCATAGTTATACTGTCTGGTAATCGCATTCGGTATCTTATAGATATTGACAAGCTCATCCACCATAATCATCATCCCCGAGTAACCTGCCAGTCTGAAAAACATGGCAAACAGCTTGATATACTCATACCAATCATCGTCAGTGATTATTATATTGACTCCAAGCGCCTCTTTGGCATCCGTCTTTCTTGTATATTCACCTCGAAACCAACGCACTATCTTCATCTTCATATCGTCATCACCTTCTATATAGGCATGGTAATACTTTGACAAAATATTTCCGAACTCAAATCCGTGCACCAGTTCTGAAAGGCTTGATAAGGTAAAATAAATCTTTTTATCCACCTCCAAAGAAAGCTCACCGCTTCCCGGAAGGAACTTACTCTCCTCCATACATTCCGCTTGGATTTTGTTAATCCATTTGTCAAGGAGCAGGGTAACGGCTCCTCCCTCAGCCTTCGTCTTCGTAGACAAATTGCTGATAAGTTCTCTGTAGGTTGCAAGTCCCTGTCCCTTGGTACCTTGCAACCTGCGCTCAGGTGAGAGGTCCGCATCCGCCACTATAAAGCCCTTATCCATCACGTAGTTTCTTATGGTCTGTAATAAAAAGCTTTTTCCGCTTCCATACTTGCCTACAATAAACCTGAACGAAGCACCTCCCTCAGATACGATATCCACATCGTGAAGTAGTGCCTCAATCTCATTCTTTCTTCCTACTGTAATATATGGCGGTCCGTTCTCGGTACCACTCCGCCCTTTAGCGAATTGATAAGTGTCTGCGCAATTCGCTTCGGTACCCTTTTCTCGTCACTCATAATCTCTCCATTATATCTAAAACATCTTCTTTATAATCTTCAATCAGGTAAATATCCTCGCCGTCACATTCCAGTATATTGTCACCGATATCATCAAAAAACCTTTCATTGATTGTATCAGTGACAATGGAAACAAAAGAGGTTGTTTTTCCTTTTATATAGTGTTTATAGTCTTCTCCTGCCAGTATACATTCTAAAATCCTTATATTTATATCCATCATCATCAGTCAGCCGATATCCGGTTTAACAATCTCTTCTTCCTGTGTCTTACATTATCCGTCATGTCCGATATATCAAAGATTTGTATCTTCGGATTCTTCCACAATAAGGCTCTCCCTTGTGATATCCGCATCACTTCTGATTTTTTTAGAGCAAAAAGTCAATATCTATCTGCTGCTTTTTGGTTTTTATTCACTCAAAAACGGCTTTATCAAACGCTTCTTTGACATAATCTCTTATCCATTTATCTTCTTCTCTTTCCTTCAGACAATACCCCAGTTTATACTCTGCTCTCATATATCTGTCAATCTCACGAAATACCAGGTAGGCTTTTTCTGTCAAAACATTCTTTACTGTATGATTTTTCCTTCCATACCTGCTTACTATAGTGATAAGACCTGACACTGTTCAAATATAATCAGTTCCTTCACGGGCTTTCTTCAAGATATGGAGTGTTACCAAGCGGATACCACCTTTTACTCTGAATCTGCTAAAAGCAATGTGTAAAAACAGTTTTGATCATCAATACTGCCTGCTTTTAATATAGCTTTCCAAACATAGGCAAAAATATATATCATATTTTTCTTTTGTTTTTCACACTCAGAGCCTGTCACCCTGCTTCCCAATAAAAACACCAACGCATCAAAATATCTCATTATCTGAGTGATTTTCGGGCTTTTTAAATATTTCTATCGCTTTCATCCCATTTGAAAAACATCTCCCCTATGTATTCTTTGATTTCATCTGCTCTAAAGCCATTTATAACAGGTATTCAAAATACCATCTGTTTAAGTTTCTCTTTATCTGACAGCGTTTTTCTATGCCTTCAAAGTTTAAACATTTTCTTCCAACTCTTTTAACTTTATTTATAGTGTCATACTTTGATACGGTGCCTATTCTACAAAGACTCATAGATATAGAGGTATATAAATGATGTATATGTACTCTATAATTACCCTTCCCTTATATCTGTCCTCCATGTAAAGTAGGACCTGAGCTGATTGGCATTAAGCTCATGATATGTGACAAAGTAACCGCAATAATCTCTCACCTTCTCATAGTAATTATCCTCATAGTCTTCCATAAACTTTCCCTGCTTGTAGAAATTCTTACTCTTTTGATACCACGGATAATCATCATAGCTGTACATATTTATCATCTCATAGATTTCTCTTCGGGTGTTTCTTCTCTTTTCTTAAAGAAAATCGCTCCCCTTGGCAAAAGAGTATCGCAGTATCACTATACTTTGTATCCCTCACTTGCTGAATCAAGTACAATCAAATCACTTTTTTTACATTTCGTTTTATATCTTTCATTTATACAATCAAAAAAACTTTTTAGCATCCATCTTTTATCCTTAAACTATGCCACTGCAAAACCTGACAAATCGAACATACTTCCAAGTGATAGTCCCGAAATCTGTAGGTTTCATAGCCTCTGCAATCTTTTTTTCAGTGTGCAATCAAACATCTCTCTGTCATTGAATATATTAAAAAGCTTAGCGGTGTTCCTTGCATCATCAAGTGCGCTGCTCTCTTCAAGGAAAGTCAACACCTGCCATATCAAGCGCTATCTTTAATGAAAAGCTGCTTCTCAAATCCAAGTTTTTGTCAAACTCCGCCTGAAAAGTCATGCCATTCGGTCAGATAAACTCTTTCTTCATCCAAACTTGATTTCATATTTTCTTTTAAAAGCTTATCTCTTTTGGATCTGCTTATAATCGTTTTCCTCCAGGCATATATCTTGATATCGTCATTCACACACACTCAATTTGAAAACATCTTCATTGCTTCATCAAACTTAGGAGCATTCATTACCATATCATATGTACTACCTGTCAGCCTGCTTATTAACGGTCTGATTCTGTTATTATACTCAGGCTTTTACATAGGTCTCTGAATGATGAAATCTCCTGATAGTTTTCATCCAACATTATAGCACCTATTTCAATAGTCTCCATAGTGCAATCTAAATTCTTGTATTTCTTTTTCTATACTGTTCATTTCCAAATCTACAACTATATGCTTCATTGCCGCCTCCGGGTTATTTTTATTATACTCGTATTCTACAATATATGCTGTACGATAAAAATACCTGCAAATTTTTATGTTTTTAATGTAGGTATGTTTCTTTCTACTCTGATAATCAGCTTTTTAGTATCAAAAGAGCCGCTGCACTGTATCGCAACAGCCCTAAAAATCTACTCCTGTCCGTCTCTCTTATCTCCTACAATATCTTTCAAACTGTTATTAACCCCGTCTATCTATCCTTTCTTTTTATCCGGATTCCCTTCCCCTGATTTTTATATCTCCAACAATATCATCTAAGCATTTATTAACCCTCGTCTGTCCCATTCTTTATTTTTACCCGGATGTTGCATTAAATAGAATTCTGAATAATATTTTTCCCCTAAAGCTTCTTCCATTCCTTCTCCTTCAATTATACTTATGCCATATGTCGGTACTGCCATATCATAATGCGACTTGATATCTTCAATCTCTCTCTTTCCTTTTTCCTCATACATCCGATGAAAGGCGGCAACACCTACAAGGTGTATTACAAGACATATAAAAACTGCCACAGCTTCGGTCAACATATATCCTTCTTTATCGATTTTATCCAGCTTTTTCTTTACAAATTTAATACCCCATTCACTATATGCTATACAACCGATAATGAGTAATGCCCAGCAAAACTTTTCTCTGTCAAAGTATGCGAACAGACCGACTGACAACAATATTATAAACACTATAAATAGTCTTCTTGCTCTTTTTCTTCTCCTTAAATTCCACCCTTGTGTCAGTATTGGATACATATTTTTCAAATTTCCAATCAACTTTTTACTCTATTTTAACTTTTAAAATTGGATTTTTCAAAGAGCTTGTTTATCAGGTCTGCATATACTACTTGGTCAACTACTTCCGATATAGTTGTAATTCTTTGCCCTGCATCTTTGGAAGATGCTCCACAGTGGTATATCCTTTGCTTATCCGTATTCCAATCTATGATAATATACCTGTCATGGAACTCTCCACCGGATTTTTTTGAAACTTTATCTTTCTAAACGGATATTCTTTGCAAAAATCTTGGTATTCAAGGGTATGAAGTCCTTTACCAACATTGTCGCTGAATATAGTGATTTCTACCGATGAGGGTATATCCTTTAACAGTACAAGTGTCTTAACTCCGATATAGTTATCAACAATATAAATGCTCTTTTTTGCTATGCTGTAAATGTCCTTATAAGCAAGATTCGCTTCAATCGGCTCTCCATTTAAAAGCTAAAATCCATATTTTAGCTGAGGATTGCTAAGATCAAGAATTAACTCGGACAGTTCAGATTTATGCACAACATTACCTAAATTGTCCACCAATCCTGCCACCTTATCTTCCACATTCATTAAATCCCGTCTTAAATCCTGCATTTCTACGACATTACTTGTTATCTGCATGGAAAGCTGTAAAAATTCTCTTTGTCCAATCAAGCCTTGGTTTTCCACAATATAGTCTTTCATCTGCTTAAAAGTACGTATTAAGGCTTTACTCTGCTTGACAGCAAGCTCCCCTTTAAGAACCGTCATCAGCATATAGATTCCGGCTTCACTAAAAACATAAGGTAAGTATCTTCTGCCTCCTGAACCTGTTTCCGATTTTGAGGTCGAAATTTTCGACCTCAAATTTTCCCATTCCTCTTTTGTGAGTTGAAACCTGAAATCATCGTCAAATTTCTCAATGTTATTTTTGACCTGTTCATTAAATCTTTTAGTTTCATACCCATAAATCTCTGCCAGTTCAAAGTCAAGCATGACTTTCTGCCCCCTGATAATATAAATTTTTTCTGCAAGGGATTCATGATTTACAAGCATAATTTCGTCTTTTTTATCCATCTTTTCCATTCCCTTTCTCAAATTTCCAAATAATCTCCACCTTGTCTTTATCATAAACATAAATCCTGTCTATGACTTCGTTGATCCAGTCTAAAACAAGCTCTCCTTTTGTAACCGCTTCTCTTAGCTTATCAACATTAAGGTTATGTCCTGAAGATGTATTTTCTTTTATCTTGTCCGTAATGATGGCTATTTCCTGTTCTGTATTTTTAAGTTTTTTGCTTAAATCTTCTTTCTTTGATAAATATGCTTCCTTATCTATTTCGTCCTGTTTATGCTTTTCATAAAAGCTGCATTTTGGAAACCTGAATCTTTTGCTTTTTCTGCTTCAGTCTTTTTCTTCCTGTCAAGCAGACTTTCATAAATCTTTCCATAACTTTATGCTCAATCTTTCTTGTCTGTTCTTTTTCAAGAAAGCTCTCTGTATAAAGTTTAATCTCTTCTGAAACAATATCTTCCAGTGTTTCTGCTTTTATCTTCCCTTTCATGCAGCCACAGTCTTTTGCTTTGTACCGATAGGGACAGCAATATCCATCTGTTTTTCCATAATTAACTGTATAAGTCATTTTATGATAGCACTTACCACAATAGACTTTGTCTTGAAGAATATGAAAATGCTTCCGCTCTCTACTGATTAGTTTTGCATTGCTGTTTAGCATATCCTGAACCTTACCAAAATCTTCTTTAGAGATAATAGCTTCGTGCATATCTTCTCTAATTATCCAGTCTTTGCTATCAACCCATTTTCTATTATCAGAACCAACTTCCTGTACCCTTGTCTTTCCACCAACAACAGCTCCTGTATAAACTCTTTGTGTTAAAACATATCTAATAATCTGTCCTGTCCATACTCCACTTCCTCTTTTAAGCCCTATATGTTTTGCCGGCGTCAGAACACCTCTATGATTAAAATCTTTAGAAATGGAAAGCATACTTTCTCCACTCAGGTATCTTTCAAAGACTTCTTCAATGATGTTTCTCACTCTATCATCGACAAGTAGCTGATGATGGTCTTTTTCATCTTTTACATACCCATACGGTGCTTTTTGAACCGAAATAATACCCCTCATCCTGTCTTACTCTTACTGATGAACTGATTTTTGTGAAATGTCTTGGAATAGTAGTCGTAGACAAGATTCTTAAAAGGAATTTCTAAACTGCTAATTCCATTCTCATTGTTATTACTGTCATAATTGTCATTCACAGAGATGAAACGAACCTGCATAAAAGGGAATATCTGCTCAATATATGCTCCGGATTCAATATAATCTCTTGCAAATCGTGATAAATCCTTTACAAGAATAGTTCTTATCTCATTTTTCTTCACAAGACCCATCATCTTTTTGAAATGCGTGACGATTAAAATTTGTTCCGGTATAGCCATCATCAATATGTTCTCTTATCTTCACTCCAGTAAATTCTTCTCTTGAACTGATATAGTCTTTTAAGATTTCTCTTTGGGAAGTAATGCTGTTACTTTCGTCTTTTAAGTCGTCATCTTCTAAGGAAAGTCTTAAATAAAAATCTACTGTATTCATATCAGCTCCTCCTTGTCTTTTCACTGAGTTTTTCCAGTAATCACAGGAGTTTCTTCAAAATTAAATTTGATTTCTATTGTGTTATCTTTTCCCTATAAAGATCTTATCAATGATGCTATCTACAAAGTCTTTATCCCATTTCTTTTGTTTTTACCTTTTAAAAAGTGCTGTAAGGTACTTTATGCCTTTCTTCAAGTTCACATACTTCTTTTTCAAAGATAGCAACTTGTCTTTCTTTTTAGGATTTCGAGTTCTGCTTTTCTTTTACCAGAAGTCCTTTTTCCTTTCAAAAATCTTCTTTACTCCACTTGCCCCAAAACATATTTTTCATAATACTCACTTTGAAGTCTGCTAAAGCCTAAAATTTTTCTTTCAATTTCAGTTATTTCTTTTCCTTTTCTTATCCATCTCTATTTTCAGAATTGTCATAAGCATTCAGATAAGCCTTATAACTTTTACTGTTACTTAAAAAGAATAGCTTCAAAAGTTTGCTTTAACAGTTTTTCAAGAGTAGCCTCTGTAATAGATGTTTCCGCATTTTTCTGTTGTAAATTCTCTGAACCGATTACAGCTAAAAATAAAATACAGTTTTATTACCGCTGCATCATGTACGCTCATTTTTCTCTTACAAATTCCACAATATAGTTTTTCCTCTAAATCTGTGCATCATCCTTAGCATTCTTATTTTCTTTTCTGCTATTTTTAATGGAATTAGATTTTGAGGAAATTTTCTCCTGTACCTTTTCAAATGTATCAAGCGAGATAATTGCTTCATGGGCATCTTCTGTTATTGTCCAATGTTCTTCGTCAAGCCTTTCTCTCTTTTTCCCTTCAAATAAATGCTTTTGATTTCTGCCTTGAATGAGTGTTCCTGTATATACACGATTTTTAAGCACTTGTAATATTGTTGTCGGAATCCAAGCTCTTATAAGCTCATTTTCATCAGCTTTAGCTTTTCCAAACTTCCTATAATCAGTTGCTATATATACTTTCTTTTCAAACAGTAACTTTGAAATATCAAGTGTACTAAATCCCTTCAAATACGCATCAAAATTTCTTTTTACGATGGAAGCTGTATTTTTCATCAACATATAACCGTCTTACTCCATCTTCATCTTTTCTTGCTGTATAGCCATGAGAGCCGCACCACAGATGAATCCGCCTTGTTTGATCCTCATCTGATGAGAGCTTGATACTTTCTTTGAAATGTCTTTTGCATAAGTTTCATTTACAATATTCTTCAAAGATTACCTCAAGAGATTTATTAGGGATCTTCCATGTGAAAGGTATCCAGATTGTCATTAACCGCAATAAATCTTACTCCAAGAAACGGAAATATCTTTTCAATGAAGTTTCCAAGCTCCGATAATTTCTTCCAAAGCGGGATAGGTCTTTTACAATAATGCAGTTGACTTTTCCCTGTCCTTACTTTCCTCCACAAGTTTTTCAAAGTCAGGTCTTTCAAATTCTGTCCCTGTCTTTTGCGATGTCTTTATATATTCCAACCAAGATTATGACCATCATTTTTCTTATATAACTTTCACAAAGAGCAATTTGATTTTCAATGGAATCACTCGGCTTTTTCTTTTTATCTCTTGATATTCTGTGTAAATCGCTGTTTGAAAACTGTTTCCGCTTTCTTTGCTTAACAGAGCTTCTTCCGCTTTTGCCCGCCTGTTCGCTGTCCTTGCCATCTACACCACCTCCTTCATCAGCTCGGAGGATTGCTTTGTGTAGTCGCTTAACTTATCCAGTATATCTGTAGTTTCATCATAGTTAAAATGGATTTCTATCCTTTTTTCTTCCAAAACATAGATTTTTATCGACAAGTCTTTCAAAGCCCTCTTTCTAAGGTGCTTATATTCCTGTACTTTTAATATCTGACAGGAAGTTTTGTTTCCCAAACTCTTTTGATAGAGTCTTGAAATTTCTTTATTCTGCTTTTCTAAAATCAGTTCGCTTTCTACGATACGGTTTGTATAAAACTCTCTCATACCGTAAAATTCTTCTTCAGAAATGATTCCTTCTTTTAAGTCCTGATACAGAGCCGATTTTAAAAGTTCAAACTTTGCCTTGCTTTTCTTGGTATACTCCTGTCTTTTATCTATTTTCTGAAAAAGCTCATAAGATACTTCCATTTCTCTTATCTCTTCTGAAATGCTTTCATACTTCCCAAGAGAGTTGATATAATGGCAAATCATCTCAAGTACGCTTAGCTTTAATTCTTCCTGTTTGATTGAATGCCTCTGCACTCTTTTCCTTTGTTGTACTGGGAGCAGATATAGTAAATAGTGGGAGTTTTCCCTCTCTTATCGACTTTCTTTGTCATCTGAGCATTACAGTCCTTGCAAAATAAAAGACCTGAAAACAAATCCGCCTTCTCTCCGACATTTTTTGCCTTTATATCACATTTCAAAAGTTTTTGGGCAATTTCAAAGTCATAAATATCAATAATAGCTTCATGATTGTCCTCGATTTCAATCCAATCGCTTCTATCCTTGGAAACCACCTTATCCAGCTTATAGTTTATCTTTTTCCCGTTTTCCCTGTTGCAGTGTTCCGATATAGATTTCATTGGTTAAAATACGATTAACTGCCGGCGTATCCCATTTGGCAACCGCCTTTGTGCTGAAGCCTGTCTTATACCTTATTCCCTTTGCCTTTTTATGCTCCATCGGTGATGGGATTCCATTATCGTTTAAGTGTTTGGCAATAGAGTAGGAGCTGTACCCCTCAAGCTTCATTGAAAAGATTTTACGCACCACATATTCCGCTTCTTTTATCAATTACTATTTTGTGCTTATCTTTCCTTATCTTTTTCATAGCCGTAAGGAGCATAGTTTGATATAAACTGTCCTGTTTTTCTTTTACCTTTGCAGACACTTCTGACCTTTGCTGGAAGTATCCCTACAATAATTGTCATTGATGAAGCTTTTTAAACGGAATCACTAAGTTCTTTTCCGTTTCACTGGCATGATAGCTGTCATAATTATCATTTAGGGCAATAAATCTTATATCAAGAGAGAAATACTCTTTGCAGGTATCTTCCGCTATCAATATAATCTCTGCCAAAATCTGGATAAGTCTTTTACAACAATGCAGTTAATTCTCCCTGTGATGACATCTTCCATCATTTTCTTAAATGCCGGTCTTTCAAAGTTTATACCTGAATATCCGTCATCGACATATTCTTCTATCAGCTCCATATCCTCATTTTTATCAATGAAGTCATTAATCTGAAGTCTTTGGTTGGAAATGCTGTTGCTTTCCACCTTAAAAGCCTTTATCATATTTTTCATCATCTTGTGATAATCTGAGATCATAGCAACTTTGAGAACATCTGTATCTAAATTATTTTTAGAACATAACAAAACCTCCAAACTTTCATATTCTAAGGAGAAATATGATAACTTGGAGTCTTTCAGCTCTTATGAAGTTGTATCCCTATTTGGTTAGTATTATACCATAGATTTGTAAAAAAGTCTGCCCCTTTTATCATATTTTTAATCAAGCAGCATTGCTTTCTTTTTTAGATATGACAGAAAACAATCCTCCAAACTTCTTCCATTCTCTGCATAGCTACATTTAACAATGACATTTCCGACTTTCATAAAGTACATGGAAAGCGGCTCTGCATTTTTCTTATCTTTTATACTCTTCGATATCAGGGACAATTTTCCTGTCTATCTCTTCCGCTGACATGTTTTTATATCTTGCTAATTCTTCTACATTCATTAGAAAACTCCTTTCCCTGTTGTTTTCTTTTTTAAGTTTTATGACATTGGTAGGTGTCTTGGCTGACAACATAGGAATCTCACCTCCGCCCTTATTCAAGACGAGCCGGCATAAACTGTTGAAGTATCATTATCACCGCCTGTATCAACGAACAGACTGCCACATCTGTTTTTATGTAATCTTATTTGTCGCTCGCTTCCTTGTTTCCTTGATTTTCTCAGTATTCATAAAACTGAAATCTTCTCAGCAGAAAGGTCTTGGCGTAAGTCATAATCTCCACAAGCAGATAAAGTCCTACCTTGGTCTATTTAGTTGTCAAAGAACAAAATATTTGAAAGGGATCTTTCTTTCTATTTTCCAATTTGCCATAGCAACCTATCTCTTGTTTAAAGAAAGTAAAAGAGGTCAAACTCCCCCTTCACTTTATATATGAAAATTTGACCCCTTTGGTTACCGAATTTCAAATTTCTTCGATAAATTTTTCAGCTTCTCTAAGATTTTGTTTCTTTTCTTAATCAAAGCCGGGTGTGTGATACTCTTTAACTTTTGCTACCAAACGGACTGGTTCATCATGAAAATACAAACGCTCTATGATGTCCTTTTCTTCTGCGTTAAGCCCTTGATATAGCGTTTCTGACCGCTTCAATCATCATCTGTGTTTTCCACAATCTTTTTCCACATCAATGCCTTCATCAACAATGTTTTCATAGAAATGTCCATCATGGTCTAATGATGAGAGCAAGTGGTTTTTCCGTCCACCTGCTCAAATATTTTTCATACTCTTTTCTCACGCCAGTGAGACCTGAGTATATCTCCTCACTGACTCACCTTTTGCCCATTGACATAAAGGTAGTATTCTTTTTCATTTCAAGTCCTCCATTCTTTTTCTGTCTGCTTGTTTTCAGGCAAAAGGAGGACTCCTGCATAAGCATAAGAAGTCCTCTAAAATGAAAGGAACTTGTTCTTCCTTTAAATGTATTAAATTGTACTGAATAGTGTTTGGAAAGTTGAACAATTATGAAGCCTATTGAGATTATGCAAAAATATTCTGACTTTCATCTATTAAATATAAATCATTTTCAACCCTCCATTCCTTACAGCTAAATTATGAAATACACCATCCTTCCGCTGATTCTTTTTATGTTTATAAAATTTTTATAAATACCATCTTGATTAATCAGCTCAAGATGATTACCTTTCTGAACTACATCACCATTATCAATAACCAATATCTGATCTGCATCTTGAATTGTTGCTAATCTATGAGCAATAACAATTACTGTTTTTCCTTTTGTTAGTGAGCTTATTGCATTTTGAATTAAATGCTCATTTTTCCGGATCAACACTTGCTGTAGCTTCATCAAGTATTATTATTGGAGAATCTTTTAAGATAGCCCTTGCTATTGAAATTCGTTGTTTTCTCCTCCCGACAAGGTAGCCCCGCCATCGCCTATGATAGTGTCATATCCATTTGGTAATTTTGAAATAAATTCATAATGTGATGCTTTTATGGCGTGCATTTATTACTTCATTATCAGAAGCATTTGGATTACCAAATAAAATATTATTTTTATTGTGTCATTAATAAGATACACTTTTTGAAATACCATTGAAATATTCTTCAAAAAGACTATCACAGGTTATATCTTTGATATTTTTATCTAACAGTTATAACTCCACTATTCACATCATAAAATCTTGCAATCAAATTACAAATTGTTGTTTTTCCACTTCCTGAAGGACCTACAATGGCTGTGGTACTGCCTTTCCGGAATATAAAAAGATATTATTTAATATTTGCTTTTGTCATAGGAAAAACATACATCAGAAAACTTTATGTCATGCTTTTTAACTCTATATTTCTGCCCCGCCTTTATCTATAATATCCGCCTTTTTCTATTTTTCTAATTTATCTAATGTTTTATTAACAACCTCTATTACGATAGATTGCATTACTGTGGCTCTATTTGGCTAAACATAACAAACGAGAACATATCCATCATAAGCATAATGTTTACATCCATTTTTCGGGTATATGTCAAATATGCACTAACAGCTATAATTCCAACTGAGGCGGCTTTTAATACAAATTGGTGCAAACAATTATATGAGCAATTTTCCAATTCAATTTTAATATTTACATCTTTATGATTTTTTATATGCTTTCCTATTACCTTTGCACAGATACGCCTTCTTGTTTAAATGCTTTTTATAGTCTGCATCCCTCTTAAAAATTCAATTGTATTTTCTACTATGCTGTCTTGAGCCTTTTGATGAATGGAAGCATTTTTATCACTAATTTTAGCCGCAATGTATAAAAATAAAGCAGATAAAACTATACCGCTTAATGAGATAATTCCCGCTAATGGACAATAAAACAGCAAAAACAATATCATTACAAAACCGTAATATATCCATTTACAACTGTATTAATCATATTCATAGACAACATTTCTATAAATGATAAATCTGTGGTTACAGCAGAAGATATTTCTCCCATATTGTTGCTGTTAAAAAAGCCAAGCGAAACTCTTTTAAATATATTTCCCAAACGAATTCGTTGTTCTGCTGTGGCTTCACAACCAACACTTTCCTGAGTAACAGCTCTTAAATATGAAAATAAGAATCTTCCTCCAATTACAAGAATCATCAATAGAAAAATATAAATAATTTGATCATTGTCAAAAGTTCTAATTCCTTTGTAATCGTCAAAAACCAATCCCAGCCCATATGTCGCAAAGCATGAGTCGGCAGGGAAGTAAAAATACTGTTTATAAAGGCATAAATAAATCCGATGTAAACTCTTTTTATATTTTCCAGTCCAGCCTATGAGCCTCTTTTATCATTCCAAACATTACAATACCTCCTTCCTTTTTGAATTTGCTGACCAGTTTTTCGCTCCAATATGAGATAGCCACATATCATAATTACAGTTCACAATTTTGCAACAGTTCTTCATGAGTTCCCATATTATCAATTTTTCCATTATTCAAAACTATTATTTTATCTGCATTTTTATTGTTGATAATCTATGAGCAATTACTAGCAATAGCTTCCCTTTAGATAATGCCGACAAGGATTGTTGTAATTTACTCTCGTTTTCCGGATCAGTAAATGCAGTAGCTTCATCAAGTATTACTATTGAGAGTTTTTAATATCATTCTTGCAATAGAAATTCTCTGTTTTCCCCTCCTGATAGCTTATTCCCGGCATTTCCAACAACTGTATCATATCCACTTTCCAATTCTTTTATAAATTCATCTGAGCAAGCTAGCTGCGAGCATTAAAAACTTCTGTATCTGAAGCATCCGGATTACCAAGGCGAATATTTTTCTTTAACAGAGCAATTAAATAAATAGGTGTCTTGTGTAACAAAACTAATTAATTCATTCAATTTTAAATGGATATATCTCTATATCCACTCCACCTCATTAATATACTCCCTCATTTGTGTCCCAAAATCTTGCTATTAATCTTGCTATTGTACTTTTTCCGCTCCGGAAGGACCAACTAAAAGCTGTAAACTCATTCTTTTTAAAATACAATTTATATCTGATAGAACTTTATTGTCTAAATTTCCATCATATGAAAATGAAATATTTTTCAATTCAGTGTATTTGTCTTTTTATCTCAATATCTTTTTCTGAGTCGCTTAATACCAGTGTTTCAAGTTCACTGCTTACATCATCACAAAGCATACTCTATTGCTTTAGCTTCATAATGTAATTTGTAAAGTTCATCATAGGTCCGACAACACCTAATGATGAGATCAAACATATGACCAGATTTTGTGGAGAAATTTGCCCATTTACATAAAGGATTAATCCTATTGGTAACACTCTAAAGTGGATGGAAGACAGAATTACCAAAATTATGTATTTCCATACCCTTTTGTACCACTCTCAAAAGTCGAATTTCTAAAAGTTTTTATTGCATTAACAAATTTATTATATGAAGTTGTTGATTGGTTAAATACCTTAATCACTTCAATTCCTTCTACATACTCAACAATTACACTATTTACATAATTACTCGTTTCCATATATTTGGCATACTCCGAGTTAAAGTTCTTCATCATTATCATATAAGAAGTGCCGGCAATCGGTACTGTAATCAGCATTGCTAACGCCATTCTCCAATCAATAAATGTTAAATATGCAAATACACTTATTGAAAGAGTAATATGAATATACATTCGGTATTATGTACTAAAGGAAGTTCGATTGTTTCTACTCTATCAACTATTACACTTTTAAGCTTTCCAACAGATTCTCCCATTACATAGCCAAGTGGTGCTTTAACAAATGTCCTTGCCAAACTAAGCCTCGATATTTTTCCAATGTTATATGCAGACAAGTGTGATAATGTAGTTGAAATTCTATGGAATAAGTATCTGACAGCATATCCTGAAACCGCCGCCAAACAATAATATGCAATCTGATTTAAAGAAATACTCCATTAACAAACATTCAATTATTTTATATACACCAATATGGTACAGTTCCGCAAAAACACCAGTAATAGCACAAATTACTGATAATAAAATTTTCCATTTGCATTGAACTGCAAATGAAAGAGCTATTACATCCAACTTTCTCTTCTTCATTACAGCTACCCCTCTCAAAAATAAAATAGAACCATGAGTTTTTGTTCATAGTTCATTTTTATGAGATTTCTAATATATTTTGCTCCCCTGAATAGCTATATATTACTCTGTTTGGATATTTATTTTTCTATATTCCATCGGGCTTTTGCCATAGTTCTTTTTAAAAACCTCTGAGAACTTGCTCACATTAGTATAGCCAACTTTCCCTGCTATTGCTGTTACACTTTCATCAGTTTTTAACAATAAGCTGGCTGCTACATTCATCTTGTAACTACTTAAATATGAGTATATCGCCTCCCCATATACACCTTTAAAGCACTTTTTCAAAGCTGATAATGATAGATCATACATTTTTGCTAATTCTGTCATTGTATAGTGCTTATCTAAATTATCTGTAATCAAACTTTTTATCTCTTTAATTTTTCCACTTCGTGATTTGTAGAAATACTGTATGTGTTTGTTTACTTGCGTTAGATCAATAGATTTTAACAAAATAAACAGCTCTATTATTTTGTTGTAAATATTCCTTTCTTTACTTTGTCCGGAAGCATATATAACTCTCCAAAAATATGATTTTATCATGCCTCCTCGATGATAATACAAATGAGTATTGTCTGATAAAAGACAGCTGCTAATCTCCATAGTATTAATATTAAAATAACCTAAAAAGCTCATTCAATCTTCCCTCTACATTCTCTGGACAAGGAAATATTATAGTTATTCCATGGAAATGTGATAATGAAAACTACAGGTACTATATTCTGAATCCAATTTTTCAATTAGAACATCTCCCGGTTCTAAATATAAATATTCCATTTATAGTTTCTGATTCAATTCTTCCTTCCTTACAGTGATGTATGCTAGACAATTATTTTCTGATTCTATGCAGTTTTTGAGTTTACGGTAGATGAAAAGTGATTATACATCACCGAAATTCCCGGAAAAACCGATAACAGATTATTGTCCCATTTCCTCTATCTTGTTGCATTTCTCATACTGCACAAACTCTATCTTCGCAAATTTTATTCTACCTTTGTAACATGAATTGGATTTATTTCAAGCAAACATATCACCTCAGTTCATATTCTTTTAATTTTACAAATCCCTTATCGTCTAAAAGATACTGTTCTTTTATTCGTCCTTTATCCATTTGAATCACATAGTTACAACAGGTAGCTATAAATTCATAGTCATAGGTAATTATTATAACGGTTTTCCTTTTTATCCGCTAACTTCTTGATTTCATTAGCGACCTGTATCATATAGTAAGTCTAAACCGCTCGTAGGCTCATCAAAAATCAAAATATCACGATTTGATGTCAAAAGCACTTGCAATTGCAACTCTCTGTTTTTTGACCGCCTGATAAAGACATCGGGTGTCTTTTCTCTTAATTCAGTAAATTAAGTTCTTCTATTATACTTATTATATCATTCTTTATAGTTTTTATCTGCCCCTAATAACAGTTCATCTTCTACACTTTCTGTAAATAGCTGATGATTTGTGTCTTGCATCACCATATGCAATTACATAATCTGTCCTTTTCTTTAATATTTTATCATTATATTTAATTTTACTTCTATCTTTTTGACTTTCCAAAGCCACATATACAGCGTGCAAATGTAGATTTCCCTGCACCATTGTCTCCAATAATTGCCACAACATTATTTAATGGAAATTGTAGAAATTTTCTATATCAAGTATCATTTATGTTTTTCTTATAAGCAAATTTCAAATTTGATAGAATAAAAGTTTCCGTTCCGGTCAGTTTTCTACCTCTATCGGATACTTACTTAAAGTAAACGGTCTTATTTTTAGATTTATGTTGCTCATAAAACTTGCTTTCATCATCATAGCAATCAACTATTCACCTGATTCCATATAAAATATGTGATCCAGTAAACCCACCTGCAGATAATATAATCTATGCTCTGCAATAATAATAGTTTTCCTTGCTTTTTCCATAACTCTATTATATTCCTTAAATCTTTAGTAGACTGTTTGTCAAGATTTGAGGACATGCTCATCCAAATTATAATATCAGGATCTGTAACAGAAACTGAAGCACAAGCAATTTTTTTGTTTTTCTCCTCCTGATAAGGAAAAGATATTTTCCCCTAACAAATTATCTATATTAAAAAGTCTGACCGTTTTCTTTATCTTAGAAATAATTTCAGTCTCAGAAACTCCTTGTTCTCACTTGCAAAAGCTAATTCACTTGTTGTATCTACAGTGAAAAATTGCGTTTAGGATTTTGAAAACACTTCTCGCTAATATTAGATATATCTTCCAAACTGCATTTATCCGAATTAACACCATTAATGTATATTTCCCCTACTATATTTCCTTCATAATAATTGGGTATTAATCCATTGATAAGTCTTCCTGCAGTGAATTTTCCATCCCTGAATCGCCACAAAAAATACTGTTTCTCCTCGATAAAACTAATTTCTGATATGCTGTCTTTCTTCTCACTACATTACCGTAACTAAAGCTATTTCTAAATTCGATCATTTATTCTCACCATCCTCATTATAGAAAGATAAATCCTAAGAAAGCAGTGAGTGAATATATTGTAATAACACATCTAAAAAGTTTAAATCAATTTTACATATTGGTTCTCTTTCCTGATGAATCTAATCCTCTAATTAATGCTGAAGCTGATAATTCTTCTCCTATTTTTGTAATCGAAATCATAAGTGGCACTAACCTGTATTCCAGCATTTTAACAGGATCGCTACATAAATTAATGCCTCGCATTCTCATTGCATCTTTTATATGAGTATTCTTCTTTTATTGTAGGAAAAATCTGAATACAACGGAAAGTGGGATAATAATTTTTATCAGACAAATGCATTCTCTCCATTGTCGCTATCAAACTCACTTACTGTTGTTGTACTGATAAAATAATACCCCATAATGAATCGGTAGAATTCTTATATATACCCTATTAGTGCTCCCAAAAATAAAAAGCTAATCCTGACAATATCGGAAATATTTTTAGTTCCAATATGAAAAAGGATACTATATGTTATTAAAAGTCTGCAAACTATATTCCACTTTTTATCAATGCTTAACAACAATAAAGGTAAGATAAGCGTTGCAAAGCGTATATAATACATTATTCCTACTGAACTACCGGCTGTCATTATTGTGGTAACTATTATCATTAAAAATTTCTTTGGTTCTTGGATCAAGAGATATGGATTTTTGCTTTCCAAATATATAATCTATCTCCATTTTCATTATACTATTCCTGCTTTTTGAAATGTTTTGTTTAAAAACAGCTCTGCCTATATTCACCTAAAAATTCCACCAACAAAAACAAGAAAGTACAAAACCGGAAGAACCCAATTTGGAGTAAGTTCCGCTAAAGTTTTTGCATACTCCGCTCCATATCCTTCTGATACAGTTTTTCAAAAACTCACTTCTCATAAAATATATTCTTGCAAAAATCCACTGCTTAATAATGAGAATATCCTAATATAATAAATTTTATATCTTTATACTTACCTGCTCTCATAACAACATCCAACAAGTATTCCACAGATAACACATGCAAACCAAAAACTAAAATGCCACTACCCATAACCATAAATAATATTCCTATGATTATTCCTGTTAAACTATCCATTCCAAATTTGTTTATTTTAGTAACATAAAAGCATAAACAGTATTCCACATCACAATTGGTGTAAGGATTCCCAGCAAAATCGTAAAAATAGGAATGTATCCCAACATCATAGTTACAAATATAAAACAAAATAAATTGCAGTAAAAATTCCCACATTTATTAATCTTTAGCGTTTAATTTGTTGTTTTGAGATTCTTGATTCATAATAATACCTCCATAAAATTTACAAATAATTAAGTTAGATATTGCTAACTTATAATTGTTCTCATTTTACAGGAATATTCTTTGTGTCGCTATCTAAATAGTTATATTATACTCAAATGGTTTTGATTTTTGTTCATAAAATCATATCAATATCTGGTTTTTATATGTTATAATAAAGTCCAAATATACTTAAAGCTTTCTATAAATCATTCTTTTTGTAGACCAACTAAGGAAAGTCAATAGTTATTTTTTAAAAATTGTTAGAATATTTTTCAGTTACAAAACCTAAAAATGTGCATAACAAATAAGCTTCATGCATTTTTGAGGCAACACTTTTAATAATTTATGCGACCCTAGCTTTCTATTTTCCCGAATTAGTTTTTGATGTTCTTCAGGTGTTCTTAATTCAAATGATTTTTGGTTTCTAAGAACAGCAAAAATAATTTGAACCATCTTTCGTATAATTGCACATTACAACTTTGTACGGTTTTTCAGCTATTTTCTTTTTTCAAAATAAGCTCGCATAACAGGATTTAAATACTCTCTGTTACGATTCGGATACACATTAGACTTTGCCAACATATGGAGAATTAAGCGAACATGAGGTGATCCTCGTTTAGAGATTTTATTGTTTTCTATTGTATGTTCCGCTTTGAGATCTCCCGGATCCAAGCCAAAGAAGGCACTAATTCTTTCGGCTTTTGAGAAGTGGATACATCTCCAAGCTCTGATAAAACGACACATGCTGTGTACTCTCCAACGCCGGAATACTTTGTAGAAAGCACTATTTCTTTATGAAACTTTTTCATCTAACAGAGATAGTCTTTTCGATTTTCATCATTGATTGCTTTCAAAGCTTCCTGTAAACTGAAAAATAACACTTACCGTTGTTTGAATAAGTACTGCTGAACTGAGGTTTACTATACAAACTTCAATAGATTTTTCAGTGCACTTGCAATAGTTTTTCATACTTTGCTTCGGCATAGGAATAGCTTTTGTGTGAATTTTTTCTTTATCAGCTGAATCATGTCTTGCTGATTTTCGAGGAGATAAGACATCTTGTACAGTAGGATATTTTTCAAGCAAAGACAAAGGTGTTTTCCTTGCAGAGTCCGGAAATACTTTCTTGTAATCCGGAAAAAGAAATGTCTAGCGATTAAGCGGTTGATGTGTTCCACGATTTCATCCGTCAATTCTTTGTGTTGTCTGCAAAGCTTTTTGATACTGTTAACGGTATCTGAGTGTGTAATTGTTTCATTGTAATTTTAGTACGATATAGCAACGCTATATTATATGCATCCAGTTTTATCTGATTTGATTTTTCGGATATTGATATTTTTCAATGCTCCACTTTGAATCGGATTAATTACAATGACTTCATAATTATGCTTACGGAAAAATTAGCTAAAATTTGATGATAGTGCAGTAGCTTATGATAATTACTGCTCTGTCTTCATACTCATTTTCTACTTTCAAGTACAGAGATGAGCGACTGCATACCATAACATCATTAGAAATTTTTCATTCTTTTGATAATATCATTATTAGGTGATAGAATACAGATGTCACTGAAAGCCTTACTACATCAATTCCTACAACAAATTTTTCTGGACACAATATACCTCCTATAATTTGGGATGCCCCTGTTAATCCAAAACCAACAGGCTCACGAGTTATACAGGTAATCAATAAATGAACCTAACCAACCGAAAAGATGAAAGGTAATGGAATGAGGTGGAGTCTACGAAATGAGTAATTCCCTAAGTTGGAAAACCCAGCAAGCACATAAAAACAATCATTTCATCCCTAATATCTATAATTTTATCATAGATGATTAGGTTCATTTTTAAGAACTATGCTTAGAGCTGTTCTTATACTATTAGTATATGAGCAAGCACAGTAGTGTACGGACACTTACGGAAAAATTGATAAGCGACCCCTTCGGGATCTGCTTCTTTTTATCACTTTTTAGCTTGAGTTAGGGAGACCCTAAGACCCCCGAAAAATCATATAAAGGAGGAAATATCTATGGCAAACAGATTACGAAATGAACGACTTGAAATTAAATTGACCAAGAAGAAAAAGGCTCTTTTTGAGGAGAAAAAGAAAACTTGCAAAGTGTAGAAATATGAGCCACTTTATCCGCAAATGTGTTTTAGAAAAGGAGATTTATCAGGTAGATTTAGAGCCGTTTAGAGATTTACAAGGCTTGCTCTAATGCAACAAACAACATCAATCAGATTGCAAAGAGAGTAAATCAGACAGGTATCATCTATAAAGATGACATAGGCGATATGAAGAAAGAGATTGAACATTTTTCTGAAAGAGTTATGGCAAATTCACTCCTGCTTCTGAAAAGAACTTGAAAACGGAAGGGGAATAACAGTGGCGATTACAAAAATACACCCTATAAATCAACCTTCATCTTGCCATCAACTATATTGTTAATGGAGATAAAACAGATGAACAGCTTTTTGGTCAGCACGCATAAATGCCACGAATCTTCTGCTCATACTCAGCTTTTTACGAACAAGAGAGGAGAGCGGGAACAAAGGGAACTGTCCTTTGCAAGACATCTGATTCAATCTTTTTCTACCGGGAGAGCTACACCTGAAATGGCACATCGAATCGGTCTTGAGTTATGTAAGAAGATCCTAAAAAGATGAATATGAATTTGTCCTATCGACGCACATAGATAAAGGGCATATCCATAATCATATCATCTTTAATAAGTAAATATGGTTACCGGTAAATGCTATCAGTCGAACAAGAAAAGCTATCATAAGATCCGTTACCAGAGTGATAAGCTGTGCAAGGAAAATAACCTTTCCGTCATCGATGAACACTATGAAAGTTACAAGAAAAAATACAAGACAAGCGGAAAGTCTTGGTATGAAAATGAACAATCAAAGAAAGGTACTTCTTGGAAAAACAGGCTTCAATTTGACATTGACTGCATAATAAAGCAATCTCAGGATTGGGAGCGAATTTCTAAAGAAAATGGCTGAGCTTGGCTATGAAATCAAGATGGAAAGCATATAGCCTTTAAGCCAAAAGATAAGGCGAAATTTACAAGAGCTAAGACGATTGGCGAAGATTATACCGAAGAACGATTAAAAGAACGAATTACAGAAAGAGAGTTTATCAAGACTCCTACCGTCAAAAAACGCATTGGAAATATTATTGATATGAATACCAATGCTAAAGTCAAAGAGAGTAAAGGTTATGAATACTGGGCAACAAAACATAATCTGAATACAATGGCGGAACCGTTATTTTTCATCGAGAACATGGATTAAATCCGTTCAGCGACTTGATGAATACATACAAAAATCGGCTGATGAAAAGGCAAAAGTTACAAGATAAAATCAAATCCATTGATAAGGAAATGGAACAGTTATCCGCTACTATGGAGCAAGTCCATACCGTTAAAAAAATATCGAGGATACACAAAGAGTATAAAACAAATCTTTCCGATAAGGCATTTTTGAGGGAGCATAAGGCTGAAATCACACGCTACGAAATGGATCTTTCAAAACTAAAAAGTCCTTTTTCAAAGTTGCCTGATTCAAAGGATATTTTAGATAAACTTGATAAATTGCAAGAAAAAAGAATACCCTGATGCAAGAGTGTTCTTCCTCAAAATCCACAATGGACGAGCTTTACAAGATACGAAAACTATGGAATTTATATGGCAATGAGATGGAGATAAATCTTCATCTCTTTTTCCTTTTATCTTTCATATCTTTTCTATTTTTGCAGGATTCCACATTGTCATTTGTATTCTCTCTATTTTTCTGCAACAGATATCCAACATCTAATTTAGCTTCTATGGATAGTTCCCCTAACCGAATGTATTACCTCATCCCAAGCATATTCGCCTGCATATTTAAACTTTTTCTGATAAAATGTTCCACAACCTTTTCATATCTTCATCTGATTTTTACTATCTTCAATACGCTTTCTGCATTGTCTAAAAAGGTTAAAATTTCCTCTCTTAGCAGTTCTCTCTAACGCTAAAGCCAATATATCAGCATTTATATTTTTGTGATTTTAAGGTATGTGAATATCATAAAAATCTCTCATTCTTGTATTGATTATGGATCTTGAAATGACAGTCTCCAGCTTTTTCTGCCAAAACCGTTTCAATAGGATATGTCATAATTGGGATTGTTCTATCTTCAAACATCAATTTGTATGAATAGAGCTATTTCTCTTGAGTAATCACATCACCTGTAGAAATATCAATCTTCAAGAGAACTGCTCCATCTAATACAGCATCCATACTGAATCGTATTCTGAATATTCATGCTCATCCATAATTTCCGATACTTTTTAATTCTGAACTTCACATTATCATCTAAATCTATATTTGAAATTTCTGTAATTGTACGCTCCATATCAACCATCGTTACAGAATACACCTTTAATGGTAGTGTCTATATCCATTGTAGCCCTTGCCTCTACCCTACAAAAAGTCTGCTACCAACATTCCGCCTTTTAGGATAAAACTTCCATTGTATTTTGATGAAGATACTCGCCTCTAAAACCGCTCCATCATATTTTCTAATAAGTACATGAGGCTTCAATACCGACTTCTTTTTGACAAATTTCGTATCAAATCTTTTTAGTTGTTTTGATGAATGAATCATTATAATAACACCTCCAAATATTTACTTAACATATGATTTACTCGAGTTTGCATATTCCATAAGTAGATGCAAATTCTTGTCTACGCCTGATATACTGCTTCATTGCATCCTGAAAAATTTGAATTTCAATTTGCAGAACGACTACGAATCATATCACAAACAGTTCGCTCCAGGATTATAGATGAAAAGCTTCATTTCCAAAAAGGTGTTTTTGCTATGCAATCCCAAGTTCAAAAAGTCTTTTTTTAATAGAGAATACTTTTACACCATCTTCTCTTAAATGAGTGGCATTATATCCACTTTTTACCGTAACAGTATATTGCGACGGCTCTTGATCCGTCATATCAAGCAGAAACAAAGCTGTATCGATAGGAGAAAGATTGTTTTCGGGCAACGAAAGCTGTACATAAGTACAGTCCATCTTTCCATACATCCGGAGAACAATAAATTCCATGTGAAAATACGCTCATAATTATATTTTTCTACAAATTTTGCCAAAGTCGTTTTAGAAATTCCTTTACTGATAACTTCTGAAGTTCTTAAAACTCATTACCTGCAGCTGAAAATTTCCACAATCTGTTCTAACTGGTTCCATGAGACTCACTTCCTTTCACGCTCGTATATATATTATATAAGCGTAAAAAGTAAACATAGAGAGCGAGTGCGACTAAAGACCACACCGACATCCTTTATGTCTCTCGTTTCTTTTGATGATTCCTGCTTTACTTTCGGCTTTTCCTTATCTTCCGCCTGATATTCTTTCGATGCTCCAATTATGGATTTTTACCGTTTTCTTGACCTTTTTCAGAATTGGTTAAAATATTTAACAGCTTTCATTTTTCAATATCTGCTCTAATCTGTCCTGATTGCTCCCAAGAATCTGCATAAAATAAGTCTTTTTCTTCTCTTCTATCTCTACTTTTCAGTTTGCAACTCTTGACTCTTATCTTGTCCTTTCATCTGTTCTTTTGCCTTTAAGAGCTTTTGATGAAAAGTATCCTTGATACTGTGCTCCTTGCCTTTATCATCAATGGAAGTTCTGATTTGTCCAAAAAGCTTCCTAATCTCCTGTTTAAAATCCCTTTGGAATATCCTCTTTTCTCCATAAGCAGAGCAATTATGATATATCTTATTCCCTCATCATCTTTTGGAAACTATGGAGAAATTTGCTGACCTTAGCTTCTCCGTTCTTATTTTCCCTTTACACTACATCGACCTCCAACAACATTTCCGACGATATTTACAAGGTCATCTTTCTCCTGCTGAGCATAGGGCAGGTCTTTTATCTGTCCCTGTTTCTCTTAAATCTTCAATCATATAGTCAAAAATCTTCCATGAAACCAGGTTGATGGTATCATTTTGCCATATAAGCATCATAGAAAGCTTATCAAAGCACTTTCATCGTTAGTGCCTTTTTCCATGCTGATAACCCGCTTTTACAGAAGTCCTTTGTGAGTTATCATTGCCATATCTTCAATTTCTATCTCGTCATTGTTTTGTAATCCATGTTTCTGTATCTCCTTTTCATAGTAAAAGGGACTTATAAGCCCCTATATCTTGCATATTCCTGTTCTTTTGTAGTTTGTTTATCTTCCGTTTTGCTTTCACTTTGATAAGCTCTGATCTGTCCTAAAATAGACGGTTTATCTTCCGTTCTTTGAGAAGTTTCCTCTTTTGTATAAAGATTATCTTCCACATCATAGGTTGATTCAAAGTAATCACTGTCCCTGAAATCATTGTCATATCTGTCGATGATACCGTCATTATCGAGGTCTTTTGCAAGCGGATCATAGAAGTTTCCTTCATCATCAATATCAAGTCCCGTTGCTGCTCTTAAATCTGAATCACATAGATCAAATCTTTCAGAGAGATGGCTCAATCTCATTTTTCATATTCCTTAGAGCTTCGTTCTCTCCCTTGTTTTCATAGTCGAAGCTCTCTGTTTTTACCACCGTATCATCAATATACTGTGTCCATGTTTTAGCTTCTAAATTCAGTTCGTACTGAATCCCATGTCTTTCATCGGGCGTATTGGTATAGGCAATCCCGATATGCTTTAAATCAGGATATAGCGTGTCAAATTCATCATAGCTGTGGTTTTCTTCATACTCTCTGTTACAGAAGTCAATAATCGCTCGTTTTACATCTTCCACAAGGGGATTGTCATTTCTCTTTTCTTCTACCTCTCCCATATCGAGCAGCTTATTCAGTTCGGCAAGCCTTAATACTTTAGTTTTCAGTTCATCTGCCTTTTCAAACGGCTTTTTAAGTTCTTCTTTGGCATTTTCAAGCTGTTCTTTGGTACTAACGAGCTTTTCTTCAAGCCTCTTTAATTTCTCAGGCATTTTCTCAAGAGCATTATCCAGTCTTGTCATATTTCCGTCTGCACTTGTGCCAAGCTCTCCTGAATGCTTTGCAGCACCGTTTAAGCTGAAATTATGCTCATTGGTAAAGTTATAGCTGACCTCTAAATCCATATTTCTATACTTTCCTATCATCTTACTTTCATTGATTTTTACTTTTTGAAATGGCTTCAAGAAGTTTTCTCCGCTAATTTCTTATCGGTAATCTTCTCGCCTAAAATAGTAATGAGAGTAAACTTTTCCTCACTGTCCGACTTAGGTTCAACTTCTGATATATCTTTCTTAACAGCTTCAATTAACTTTTCCGTCCTTGCAATTTCTTCCGGATAATTTTTAGCAACCTTGTCCTCTAATCTATAACGATTGGACTTATAGTTTGCTTCAAGCATTTTAAGTTTTGTAACCTCATTGTCCAAATCCATTTTTTCTTTGATTTTCGGATCTCCTGTGTGCAGAGCTTTAATTTCTCCGCATAGTTAAGGGAGCTTTTCATCCACATCTTCCGCAACACGAACAGAGTCTTACTGGTCATAATTTGAGAAATGAACTTCTGCTTATTTTCTATGGTCTGCCACAAATATGCATCAAAATGTATTCTCGTAACATAGCGATAGATATTTACCTCTCTCATTTTCATTTCCCTGTCTTACAATTCTACCTGCTCTCTGTTCAAGATCCGCAGGACGCCAAGGTACATCCAAATCATGCAGTGCAATCAGCTTATTTTGCACATTTGTCCCGGCTCCCATCTTCTGAGTAGAGCCGAGCAATATCCTCACATCTCCCTTACGCACCTTTGCAAATAGTTCGTCCTTTTGTTTCATCGAGATTCCTTCGATGGATAAAGGCTATTTCTTGTTTCAGGGATTGCCCCATTGCATACAAGTTTTTCCTGATGTCATCATAGATATTAAATCTCCATCGCCTTTTGGCGTGGACATATCGGAAAATAGTAGCTGTGGATTTATTTCTCCTTTGGTCTATCCCAAATACTAAAAGACATTTTTCCGCAAACATTGACTTTGCTGTCAGGATTACTCAGGAAGTAGAGGATTGATCAGTCTTTGGTCAAGAGCAAGTGTCTTTCAGTCATTAGTGATTTTCAGCATATTATCTTCATCAGGCTTCTACCGCTTTGTTTCTCACATCATCTGCCTCGTTTTGATAATCCTTTAGAGTTTCTTTTTGTTCCTCACTTTGGCAGAAGTCTTAATGACTTCATAGTGTGCTTCAGGTGTTGGAAGATTAAGCATATCTGCTGTCTGAATGTCAGCACTTCCTTAAACATAGTCATTAGTTCAGGCAGAGTTATAGAACTTGGAAAATCTTGTCTTTCGCTCTGTATCCTGTTCCTTCAGGAGCTAGTTCAAAGCTGACTGCGTTTCTCAGTAGTAGCCCAAGCATCAAAATGCTCAAGTGATTCTTCTTTAGGCTTTTCATACTGAAGATAACGCTGCATAGTGTATAAAAAGCTCAGTCATAGAGTTTGATACAGGCGTTTCCTGTGTAAGACTGATTCCTTTTTCCATTTGTCATTTCGTCCATATAGTCGACACTTCGATAAACATATCGGATGACTCAAAGGCTTGGACTGCCCGATACCATGCAACATTACATTTTGTGTATGAGATACAAATGTAGCCATATTGCCTCGTCAATGAAAGAGCTTATCTACACAGTTCTTCAAATAATGACATCATCTTTCTTAAAATCATCGTTTAATTTCAAGCCTTGTTTCCAGTTTTTCTTTGTTTTTCAAGCTGCTTTTACCGTAAAGTTCTGATTTCTGATCATGCTTGTATTCCTCTACATAGTTTATGATTTCATCAATCTGATCCTGAATATGCTTCTCTTGGTATTCTTTTGACATCGGGATTTTTTCAAATTGCGTATGCCCGATTACAACCGCATCATATTCGCCTGTTGCAATTTTGCCGATAAATCTTTTTCTGTTTTTCGGCTCAAAGTCTTTCTTATCTGCGACCATAATATTTGCCGACGGATAAAGCTGCATAAACTCTCTGCCAATCTGTCCTGTTAGATGATTCGGTACAACAAAGAGAGATTTACTGCACATTCCAAGCCTTTTACTTTCCATTGCGGAAGCGACCATCTCAAAAGTCTTTCCGCTTCCTACCACATGGGCAAGCAGGGTATTTCCTCCATAAAGGCTTCTTGCAATGGCATTTCTTTGGTGTGGTCTGAGTTTGATTTCCGTATTCATTCCTTCAAAAGAGAGATTACTTCCGTCATATTCACGATTTCGGATAGAGTTAAAACGCTCATTGTAGAGCTTCACAAGTCTGCTTCTTCTTTCCTGATCACTAAATATCCAGTTCTTAAATTCTTCTTTTAGAAGTTCCTGTTTCTGTCCTGCAAGGAGAGTTTCCTTTTTATTTAAGACAGAACTTTTTGAGCCATCCGGATTTTCAATCTGGTCAAAGACCTTTGTTTCTTTAAGGTTTAAGGCATCTTCAATCAGCTTATATCCGTTTATCCTTGATGTTCCGTAGGTCATTTCAGCAAGGTCATTTCCTCTGTCTTTGCTCTTTCCTTCAATATTCCATTCACTTGTAAGATTTGAGAATTTGACCTTAATATCCCATCTTGCCCAGCCCGGTGTTTTCAACGTTTCAAAGATGAATTTCTCTATATCCTTAATCGGTATCCAAGTTGCTCCAAGACGAACGCTGATTTCACTTGCTTCCAGTTCTTTCGGTAATACTTTGGTAAGTTCCGATTTTTGATATTCCAAACGGTTCATCTCATAGCTTATCAGCTCTTTTTCTTTGCCATCTTCCGCATAGCCAAGATGAGGTAGTTCCCGTTCCGTTTGTCTTAACTTTGCAAGGTAACTGTCTACGATGGTAATCTTTTCTCTGATATTCCCTGATAGGTATTCGTCCTTTGTAACATAGCCATACTTATATGAATTGCTGCCATTTGCACAGGCGAAAGGCAAATCTCCATCTTCGGGGTTAAAGGATAGCGGTCTGTAAAAGTTCTGTTCTTCCCTGATACTTAGATAAATCTCTCCCCTTAATTCTTCTATTAGAGTAGGTCTATCTTTTCCCGTCAGGTTTTCCATATAGTCAAAGTCCACATAGCCTTTTTCCGACATAGATAACACAAGAGATTCCAAAGAAGTATCCACATGGTCAATGGTCTTTGCCTTTGTGATTGTCCTCTTGGAGAATATATCCCCCTTTGCCTTAAAGTTTTCTTCTTCATCAAGGATTTCAATGGAGGAAACAAGCGGGAAGTTACTGTCCTCTTTAAAGGCTCTGGTATTGGAAAGGTTATTGACATATCCATGCTTTTTAGAAAAGCGGTCATAGACTTCATTGAGCTTTTCTTGAGCTTTCTTTACCTCATCATCGGAATAGTCCTCTTTCTGCTTGTAGATAACATCTTTAAGGGCAGTATTCAGTTCAAGATAGTCCTTAATCTTCTCCTTATTCTTATCCGTTATCTCTTTCTTTACAAAAAGGGAATTTTCTCTGTAATACACTTCGTCATCAATGATAGTATATGAAAAATTTTTGACATCATCTGTGGCAGGGATAGATGTGATTTCATCATCAAGTAGCTCTATTTCTTCATAGGCTGTTCCTTTGGATATTTCTTCACTTGCCCTTGCAAGCAGCTCCTTTAAATCGGCATTTTCTCTTGGCAGACAAGCAAGGGCGTTTCCAAATCTTCCTGACACTTCTTCCATAGAGCCAAGCACCATCTGAGGATTCTCTACAAAGTATTTGTTATATGTCAGCCCATTTTCATCTTCTGCAAGATGTATCCAGTCCTCGTCCCTTTCTCTTATACTGTCCCTTTTCTTTAGGAAGATAATATCCGAGGTTACTTCCGTTCCGGCAACACCCTTAAAGGTATCGTTTGGAAGTCTGATTGCTCTAAAAACTCGCTCTTGCTGCAAGGTATCGTCTGACACTTTCATCCTTTTTATCCATCGTGCCTGAAGATGTAATAAAAGCGATAACACCACCATTTCTAACTTTGTCAATGGATTTTGCAAAAAAGTAGTCATGAATTAAAAAGTTATTTTTGTTATACTCCCTGTCATTGACCTTGTACTCTCCAAAGGGTACATTCCCGATAACCGCATCAAAGAAATTATTGGAAAAGGAAGTTTCTTCCAGTCCTTTAATCTGTATATCACTTTCCGGATATAGAAGTTTTCCAATGCGACCGCTTAAGGAGTCAAGCTCTACACCATAAAAATTTTACTGCTACTCATTTCATCCGGTAAACTTCCGATAAAGTTTCCGATGCCCATTGACGAGTTCTAAGATATTGCCATTCTTAAACCCCATTCCTGAGAGTGTAGAGTAGATACTGTCAATGACTGTCTTAGGCGTATAAAAAGCTGTTAAAGTTGATTCCTTAGCAGCTTCGTATTCTGATGACGATAGATTTTCTTTTAAGAATGCTCTTGCTTCTTTCCACTGACCTTCTCTGCTTTCGTCAAAGACTTCGGAAAGTCCGCCCCATCCTACATATTTTGCCAAGACTTCCTGAGCTGTATTGTCAAGCTCTCTTTGTCCACTCTCCACTCGTTTAAGCATGGAGATTGCTTCAAGGTTTTGGTTTAACCTTTCACTTGGCGTTAATTTTTCAGGGAGGATTTCTTCGGTAATCTTAAAATTATGAGCTTCTATTTTTAGTTTTTCTGCCTTTTCATCAATGTCTTGAATCGTATCTTTAGCTTTCTTGTATGTCAGATTTTCAAATATTCTCTCAAGGTCGCTCTCTAAACGATAGGGAATCACATCGGAGCCTGTTATCATACCACTGAGATATTCGGTATTATCCTTAACCGTTACGGTCTTTAGGTTATTTCCCATATTATCAAAGCGGGTAATGGTACAATCCTTATCCTTATATTTCACTTCATCGCCAATCAAAAATCTCGGTCTTTCAATGCTTATCTTTCTTAATAGCTCCTCATTATCCATAAACGGTACGATTGCAATTTGCCTATTTCCATCTCTTGCCGGATACAGCCATACCTCCGGCTTTCCGTTTACTTATTTTTCAATATCCTTTGCAATGATATGTTCTCATGGTCAAAATAGACGGTATCACCTTGTTTCACTGCAAATTGTTCTGCAAGGCTTTCTTCTTTTCATTCAGCTCTACTTCTTCCTTTTTGCCGAATGTAGTCAAATAGTGTAGATTGAGACAGAACTTTCTCAAGTGCTTCTTCCATTTCTTCAAGTTTTCATAAGTTTTATGCTCGGACCTGTATCCTATTGCCGTGATGTTCACTTGGATTCATACGCTGCATATAGCCATGGCTGTCTATCAGTTCGTCAGCGCTTTACTATCTTCATAGCTTTCTCCATAAAACGAGCTTGTACTTTTACACCGCCAGAGCCACGCTATTTTTGGCTTCGGATCATTGATATGAAACTCATCGAACTTGTCTGCCACAATGAACTCTGTGCACAAACCTTAATGGCTATGTTTTCATCGGGGAAGTCCCTTTGTTGTCAGTATCACTCTGTACTAACTCTGACAATCTGCTCCTATCGTTGATAATACTCTCTGCTTCTTCTATTAAATTCCCATTTCATCCTTGCTAAGATAAAAGATGTCCTGTTCCTTTTGCTTATCTTTGAAAGCTGTCCGTTAAATACTCAGTCTATTTCTTCCTCAGCTCATCTGTTTTACAAGCTCTGTCTCTTTAATCTCTTGAAAAGTCTTTGGAAAATCTTCAACATGAGCCTCTGAGCAGTTTAGTTCCTTCAGCTCCTCAAGATTGAAATATCCCCATTCAGGTTCAATCCCGAACAAGCCCAAGCATCATCACTTTCTCTGTCATGCTCCGTCATATACCAGGTCCAATTTGACTTTCTAAAAGGGAATGATATATCTCTTGCATAGAACTTCTTATCCGCTAATCAATTTCTTCCTGTGCGTAAGCTCCGGCACCTTTCAAGCATTTCAGTCATCATCAGATTTTCAGAGTTCATCTTTAGAATAATATTGTGATTTTGTGCTTCTTTTTAGCTTCGTCTCTCTCTGCCTTACTTTTCTATTTTCTGTTTCTTCGAGATAAATATAAGCTGACTCATCAATATGCTTTGCCACACTTGTCCAAGTAAAGAAACATCAGCGCAATCTTTTCCTTTTCCAGTTTTTATTCGCTGGCATCGTGCCATTTCTCCATCGCCTGTCAAGCCTGATACTCATAGCTTCTTCCTCCTGTTCATATTCATCTTTTTAGAGAAGTCGGCTTTTTCCTGTAAAAGTGTGATTTTCTTTGAAAACTTTGTAATTCGCTCTTTTCCTCTATCAATTCCGCTTCCTCTTGACATGTAGCTAAAGACTTATCTTCTGTAATAAAGGCTTTTTGCACTGGAAGTTCAGTAAGATTAAGTATATTCTTTTTCTTGGCAGTTCAAGCTCATGCAACTTCTGATAAAAGACTGTCCACCTTATGATAGTGAAACCTTAGTACCTCTCTATCTTCTCTATATGCTTCTAAAATCGTCCATACTCTTTGATTAACATCTACAAGGTATTCCAGTTTTTCAGTGCCTCCGGATAATCGTTTTGTTTCATCCGGAGAGCCACCTCCCTTTTCGAAATTCAAAAAGCCTTGTTCTTTCCTTCCTCACTCCAAATCGTGAGTGAGATACCATGAGTTCTGATTCTGTCCTTTTCATAGTCTAAAGGCTTCCTGTAGTTCCACATTGTGTAGCCAATTCTCCGCTGTTAAGAAGTTCCAGCAATTCTGTTGCTGACATCACTCCCAACTTAGAAACTGTGTGTCATCTTCTCTTGCTGATGTTCCGGAAGAAAGAGTAAAGTCCCTTATCCAGATACCAAGCTAGTTTCACTTCCGTCAATGAGTATAGCCGTTTCTTGAGAAACTATAAGATATTCTCCCAATTCTTCATTTGCTTTTTCCTTTGGAAAACTCGAGCAATGATAGGAGTCTGCATCAATGATTTCCCCGTGATAAGGACAGTAGCATATCTGTCTGAGCGAGAGGATGCTCAAGCCTTATCTGTCCGTAAGTTTTCAGGCCAAATAAAAAGCGCGTCAGCTTCTCTTATCTCTAACTTCAGTATTTCTTTTAGCGTTTCGACGATTTCCTTGATGGTCGGCTTCCTTCAAGGCGGAAATCATCGCACGCTGCTGGATTGTTGTCTGTCCTCTATCTTCCAGAACTTCATCGGCTTCAGCTTCTCTGTCCTCATAAATGCTATCGCCTGTTTCTTCTGAATATCCATCGAGGTGTTCTGTCAGCTACTTCTCCTTGTATAGATCACTAACATCTCGAAGCTTGGCTCTGCTCCTCGCTCTGTGAAAGATAATCCAGCCTCTCATCACTGCGTAGGTCAGTTCGGATATTCCTTGGTGAATTCCATCTGTTTCACTTCCAAGCGCGCAGTGTGTTCTCTGATTTTGACTGCTATCTCCTCCGTACTACTCATTTCTGAAAACTCGCTCGGGTTCACCTAATTCTTTCTCTTATCATCTCGTCCAGTAGCATGGTTTTCTCCTTCCTCAATTTCTTCTCTAATCTTAACCTATATCTGCTTCTCTGCTTCCTCAAAACTCCTTTTGAAGCTCTATCTCTTTGCTCTTGCAGATGGTTGTCTACTATGATATTTCCGCTAATATCCCGATACGGTTTCACACGAGACTTATAGGGATATGCTGTCCAGTCTTTTGAGTCTCTGCAACAGCTCCTTATCCATCGGATAATCACCTTAAACCTTGAAGCTGCGCAGAGCTGATGGAATCCGCCTACAAATTTGACCGAGGATATTCTGTCCTCCATCAGCTATTCTAAGCTCGTTCATCAGACTGTCTATCTTTTCATCCTCCGTAAAAAGCCTGCTTAAAAGAAAAGATATTTTCTAAGATACTGTCTCTTCATATCCTCACTTTTTATCATTTCCTTTTAACACATCTTGATGCGCTTCTTTATCGAATCTCCATAGAGTTTACTTCATTGACATCTCTGTTTCTTGAAACTGTCTGAGCTATATCAAAGATGTAGTCAACCTTTATATGTGCCGTAGTCCTCTAAAATCGAATTCCTTTTTGTCCCTCGCATAACAGTTCGGTGAGCGTTCACGCCAATAATCGAACTTGCGCAGGCTGTCGCTTCGGATTTTTATCATAGATATAACTGACTTCTAAAAATCATATCGTTGATTGTTTCCGACAACCTTTAGGGAGCTTTAAATATTCCGCTTCACTATGCAGAATGTCCTGTTTTACAAGCTCCAAAAATATTATGAAAATCATTGATCTCGCATTTTTACCTCCTTTTCTAATATTCATTTTTCCCTATTCATTCTTCTGTGTTCCTCTACCGTATGTTTTATCTGTTCCTCAATCTTTCTAAAAATTCTTTTTGGAAGATGTTTGCCCTGTGCTATTTCAGACAATTCCATTTCCCACTGTGCCGTCATTTCTGCTGATTTGAAGTTATCTACGACAATCTCAATCAGGCTTTTTCCTTTCGGTGTTGCAATCAGATTCTTCTTATCTCGTTCAATAAATTCTTTAGTAAATCAGATTTTTCAATAATGCCTGCTCTTGTTGCCGGTGTTCCAAGTCCTTCTCTTTCCACTTCAACACCTTTTTTCCAGCGCATCATTACCTGCAAGCTCATAGCTTTTAAGAGTGTGTCCTCCGTAAAGTGTTTCGGAGGTTTAGTGTCTTTTCTTTAATCTCTTTATTTTCAATGATAATAACATCTCCAATGCTTACATCAGGAGCTCCAAATCCTCATTCTTATTGAACTTGTATCCTTTAAGATATTTTGTAAAGCCCTGTCCTCATAACCTTACTCAGTACTCGTAAATTGAAAGTCGTCAAATTCATCTACAATCTTCGTTGTATTTTCCACTAAAGGATAGCTCCACACTTGCATGGAGCTTATTAGAAATCAGTCGATATACCTTTGCTTCACTCTCAGGAATACCCGATAAATCTTCACTCAGTGAGCTTACTGTAGGAATAATCGCATGATGATCCGTAACCTTTTTTGAGTTAAACACCGTCTTGATACGACCTGTATCAAAAGTCATTTTACCCAAAAATATTATTGACGGTACTTGTAATCATATCTTCAGTAAGGCATCTGCTGTCTGTTCTTGGATGAGTAATCAACTTCTTTTCATACAAACTTTGAGCATAGTCGAGAGTTTGCTTGTAGAATATCCAAAATACTTATTGCACTCTCTTTGAAGTGTCGTAAGGTCAAATGGTAAATCAGGCTTTGTAATTTTCTCTTTTTGGATAACATCAGTGATTTCAATCTTATCGCCAACTAAATTGATTAGCTGTTCAGCAGCAACCTCATCATCAATTCGCTCAGTCGAAAGTATAAAGCCGTTCATAGATAGCTCCACTGTAGTATTTATCTTTCTTAAAAATTAGTTATCTCGTCATCTTTTTACAATCATGGCAAGAGTCGGTGTCTGTACTCTCCCAACACTGTAATTTTGCTTATATAAGCAAGAGTATAGCCTGCTGATGTTCATTCCAACAAGCCAGTCGGCAACCGCTCTTGCTTGAGCCGATTCAAAGAGATTATCATAGTCTTTTCCGTCTTTTAGCTTATCAAAGCCGTCTTTAATTGCACTATCTTCCATGGAGGAAATCCAAAGCCTTTTCATCTTCTTTTTACAGCTTGCCTGAAGATATACAAGTCTAAAGATTGCTTTCTCCTCTCGTCCGGCATCGCAGGCATTGATAATAGTATCAATCGCCTTATCATTCATCAGTTTTTAGGACTGCAAACTGCTTCTTTGTTGCTTTCGCCGCTTTCTATACTGATATTCGCTTGGAATAATCAGCAAGTCGTCAATATCCATTTGCGCTGACTTTTTCATCATGAATCGGGATTTGCCATTTGAATTAGCCCAGTACTGACACCACTCTACTGCGCGTTACCCTCACTAGGTATCCGTGTCTATTCTTTGCCCCAATCACTTTGAGCAATGGATAAAGGCAACGCTTGAGTTTTTCTGCTATCAGCAGTTCCATATCGTCCTCCTTGTTCTCAGTAAAATAGAGGCGAAAGTTGTAGTTCTCTCGCCCTGTGTTATGTTCTGAATAGTATATGTTTTTCGTGAAGAATTATTCTTATAATTCATCTTCACTGTCATCTGTTCTGTTTCATCTTCCATTTTTCTGATTTTTCAACTTCTTCATTTCCATTTCTCATGTTGCTTCCGCTTCCGAGAAAAATCATCATCTTCCTCTAAGGCTTCCAGTTCCTTATCTTCTTTCTTCTTTGCTACCTTAAAATAATAGCCTGCTCCCAAGCCCCAAAGTTACAAGAGCAAGCAGGATATATGTTCCGGTCTTTGCTTTTTCTTCTCAGGCTTTGTTTCTTCTTTTCGCTTCGTCCTAGATTCTTCCTAACTTCTTCTTTTCGGTTTTTCCTTTGCTTCAACCGTATTGAGCAGATCATCTTTCGAGAACTTCGGTAAAGGACGTACATTTCTCCCTGTTCATCGTGATTGATAATGAGGTGAAAAGGTCTCTACCGTTCTTCGTCTTAGGTAATAAACTGTCTTGCATCGGCTGAATATTTGTCTGTTTCTTTATTGTCCTTATCGCTGTTATGATGAATCGGATAATCTTGGTTCGCATTATCTTTGTTTTTCAGTAACGGAAGCTCTTGCTTTTGAGGCAGAAGCCACTCCCTGCTTGTGTTGCCTTTTCACCGTTTGAAGCCGATTATTTTTGTTTTTAAGTTCTCAGGTTCTTTTCGCATTTAACTTATTAGGATATGGACACTTTTTCTTCTTCACTATAACTGTAATTTCCGGTTTTCAGTTCTTCTTTTAGTGTTTCCTGTCGCTGTCTTTTCATCAGCCTGTTATAGGCTACCGATGAGTAGCTGCCATAATGAGCCCATAACCACAAAAACAAAACTGTCATTAGCCTTGTATACATGTATTTTTCATAAACTGTTCTCATCTGTTTTCTCCTTTTTCGTTTCTTTTGTTTGTTCTTAACCTTTTGCCATTAAATCTGATGTGTGATGTTGTTCTTCCTGCAAATGGCATACAATCTCCTCATTTCAAGTTCTTCTTCTCTGATAAACAAAGGCTCAATTCTTCATCAATCAGAGCCTTCTTATCGCTTAACTTCTTTATCTTGTTTTTTACTGCTGTAGTTCTTTCACATTACCGTCCTTTCATCGTTTAACGAACTCTACCGAATCCATAAAATGTTCTCTCAGTAAGGTGTATTGATACTGACAAAGCGAATCGGATCTCTGCGTGTCATCATTCCGTTCCTGCGTAAATGCCGACGTGAGATATTGGACTTCCACTGTTATGCCGGTGTTTTTGAAAAGATTATATCTCCGCCTTTGCTTCCGATGGAGATACAGGATTGCAGTAGTTGTAAATTCCCAAGCGGTCGTCCTCGCATATTTTTACTCCCGAATGGTTAAGCTCCAACACGCAAAGGACGAACAGTCGGTTATTCGGTCCACCGTTCCACACATACTATCTCTTTCCGATATGCTTTTCCGCTTCGTTAAATCATGCCTTCACCGTTACATCATCAAAAAGCAATTCCAGATTTGAAAAGTCGATTCTACAATCTCGATAAAATTTCGTTTCCGCTCAAAGACAGTTTCCATATTTCCTTTAGAATGCAAGCAGTGCTTCATGGTAGAACATTATCGGGATACTCTGCAGATTTCTCTTACAACACTGTCCATTTCTCTTTTCTTCAGCGTTACTGAGACTTCTATACTCATAGGCTTCTCCATAGCTTTCGGTATGCTCGTACGCATCTTCATCGGTATATGTTTTCCGTAACTGTCCTGTATCTGATTTCAATTTCTTCCCTGATAAGATAAATCGACATCTTTGTAAAAAGGTCGTGATGGTGCTTTGAACTTCCTTTGAATCATAATTTCTCCACATCTTAGTGATGTAGGATAAAAGTTCATGAATTGTGTCCGATTTCTCCCTCTTTTTCTATGATGGTCATCATAGCTAGGATAATTTCCTCTACGGAATCCTCTCTCCTGTAGTCCTTCCTCAATCCCGAAAAACTGCTGATTGATCCTCAGCACAGTTGGTTGGAAAGATAGTTATAGTTAATACTCCTTGTAGAGTTCATCATTCATAGTCATAGATGTTGCCTGCAAAAAGTTGGTAAAAGTCAATAAAATAATACAGACCTATGACAATCATCATAAGTCCTTTTGCTTTTCATCGATCATTTTCCTTTGAACTCTTTTACAGGTGTTAATAACTCCTTCCTTAATCCTGTCCCTAAGCCTTGATTTATTCTGCTTTCTTATAGTATCTTTCAGTTTTACTTACGCTTTGAAATCTCTTAAAGGTATCAGCTTTCTTGTACTCATCCGTTTTCTTTAATTCTCTTTGGCTTCCCCGAAACTCCAGCTTTGATTTACGCTTTCGTATCTTGTAATCTTTTTGCTGATATCACATCAGCCTTTTCTTGCACTGTATTGGCTAATTATCCCATAAAGTAATTTTGAGTTTACATCACAATCTTTTCTCCTGTTTCACGCCCTGATTTTCATCACTGCCTGGGAAAGATAATCCTCACCATGTTCACTTCCTTTTGCAAGTCCTGATCGAGCAGACACCTTTTGCGACCTTATTTTTCAGTGCCTGCTCTTTGGAAAGCCTGTTCTCTTTATCATAGACAGTTTCTTTCCAGTATTTTGCTTTTCAGCCTTATCTTTAGTATTTCTTTCTTTTGAAAGTATTATCCTTCACTTCTTGTATAGAGCTTATCTGAATAGTTTTCTTCTTATACTTTCCTTTTTGAGCCTTATGCTTTTTGAGAATTTTTCTGTCATATCCTCTTTTATATGAAGAGTTATCTTCCACATCATAGCTGATTCAAAATAATCGCTGTCCTAAAAATCATTGTCATACCTGTCGATGATACCGTCATTATCAAGGTCTTTGCCTAAAGGATCGTAGAGTTCGTCCGTCTTTCACATCGTAGCATAGTCTGACTTTACTTTCGGCATTTTCCTTGACTGTTATTGTCTTAACAGATTTTCTATGCCTTGCATTTTTCTTGGAACTTCCTAGAGTAAGCTCATTCTTTAGAAACTCTCTTGCTTATCTTCGTGTATCTTATCCTGAAATCTATCTTTGTCATCGAATAATCTTCCTCTATAATCATCCTTCCATCTTTAGCTTACTACTTTCGTCATACTATCAAAACATCTTTTCCTATACCTATTTTTCTGTCTTTCGACAAAGTCTTTTTCAGTTTCTTTAGTCTTATAGCCTACCTCATACTGTTCTTCAGGTTTTCGTTGTCATCTTCTTATATAAAATGGTGTCTTTTGGGAACTGTCGATAAATGAGACTATGGTATTTCCAAGAACAAGCAGTCCCTCGCCCTCATTGGAGTTGGTAACATATTTAAGCTGAGGTTTTTGAGATTTTTAAGCTTTCTTTGCAGATGTTCTCTATCGCCAGATGCCTGAGTATAAAGCATTAGTACAAAGTCCGTATTATCAAAGATATTTTTCTATCTCCTTACTCATGGGTAGGTCTTTGACATTCTGCGTGATACCTGTCGAACTACCCCATTTTCCTGAAACGCTCCATATCTCTGCCCACTGAGTAGAGGCGGTCTGCTCATCTTTTTAAAGCAGGTGAACTCGTCTATATAGTATCTTGTTGCCTTATTTCCTGTTTTAAAGATACATATTCCACCTGATCCTATATCACAAGCTGCTCTATTTTCTTTAGCTGACTTCCCGAGCTCTTTGATGTCAAAACAAAGGAGTTTCTTTATTCAAATCCCATTTGACTGATGGTTAAAATACATTAAGAGGCCTGTTACACTCAAATCTCCATCTCTGTTGCAAGTTTCTTACCGACTCTCTCTTTCCTGATTTTTAAGCGTATCGTATAAATCACTGAAGTATCGGCATATTTTCTTTTATAGGGTTGTCAAAATACTTCTCATAAATCTTAGGTAAAGCACCTGTCTATTACCGACTTTTCTTCCGCTGTAAGTCTGCTACCGCCAACTACAAGTTCAAGCATACTCATTATGAAGTTTGCCTTGTCTTTAAGCGGTGCGTCCCCATCTCCGTAGTTCATATTGATGTCAGAGAGTTGGTAATCGCGTTTGACTTCACTGCTGACCTTTAATGACTTCCCCGTCGACGTCTTACAGATTTCCGTACTCCTTCGGGATCGCAGATATGCACATCATCCGTTACAATAATAGCATTTGCCATTTCTCTTTTGCTGAGAATGACTTACCGCTGCCGGTGTACCAAGTATCAAACCGTTCGGATTTTTGCAGCCTTTTCCTGTCTGCCATAATCAGAGTTATGACTGAGGCATTTAATCCGTAACTACAAACTGTTTAGCGAGTTGATGAAAAGTTCTTCCGTTGTAAGGAGCATAAAAGACTGCCGTAGATGAGAAGTGAAAGTCCTCTGTTAATCTCAAGCTGTTACTCCAAGAGAAGTACACTTACAAGTCCCTGTTCTGGTGTGTGGTCAAGCCTTTTTATCTTACAGTTATGCTTGTGGCAATGGAGCTTATCTGTAATAGAGATTTTTCAAGTTTTGTGTCCTTGCAAAATTCCTAAAGACAATGTGTTACAATAAACATTCTCTCATCTCTTGTCTGCAAGTCTTTTAACAGGCTTTTTACATCTTCCCCATGGGTGATTAAGTCTGACGGTAAGATGTCACATCATCAACCTGATCTTACCGCCTTTATTTTTCCTCAATTCGCATCTTATCAATATCAGTATTTTTCTTTTTACCATCTTAATGGCTTCGCTCTGTTCTATCGCCCTGATATGAAACAGGATGATGTTATCATCAGTGTCTAAAACTCTGAAAAGCATACGGTCTGAAAGCTCACTTGCAGGATTTGAAAATGGCTTGTTGCTCGATGAGATTTACCGAACTTAAAATATCTGCTTTGTGTAAGTTAAACTCATCAGGTGTATATATGTCTTTGACTTTCTCTTTTCTTTGCAAGTCATTATATGAAAAGTGAAAATGTCTTACTTGGATTTTAATATATCGTGAAGAATCTTTAACCTTTTTCTTCGCCGGTAAGGCTTTCCGCCACTTACTCCCATATTTTTAAGATTGGATAAGATGTCTATCTCCAGTCTTTCAAGTTTTGAGATTGCCTGCTCCATATGTCCGCCTCTACTGTAAATGTTACATGACTTTGATTTTTCAGTCCGTTATTTCCCTTTACTATCTGGCTTTTTAGCATTTCTCTAAACTCTAATCGTATATCGTCCAGCCGTCCTTTTTATCCGGTATTTGTAGGCTTGCCGACTGCATTTCTTCATTTCTTCCAAGCTGATTAATATGATAGCTCGATACTTACACTGGATCAAAGGGTTTAGAAAGTTTCGCAAAACTGGTTAAAAATCAAGTCCCTATCTTCATCTAAGGCAAGCTGGTAGTTAATGTCCTCAGGGCGATACTTTCTGTTATTAGCACCTTCATCTGTTTGGCATATACCGCTTTTTAACATTCTAAGATAGGGAATGGTATCTTCTACATGGTATGGCGTTTCGGCTCTTTCTTTAAGATAAGACTTAAAAATCCGCTTCTCTCTTTTTTCATCTTTGTTTTATCTTGCTTTAGTCCTGTTTCCCCCTTTTTAGTGCCTTTTGTTTCTTTCTAACTTTATCATGTAATTTTTCTGCTGTTCGAGTAGACCTCCTTTCTCCACACCTTCATCGGTTGGTAAAACTTTGCGCAAATAGATATGCTTAAAATACTTTCAAAGGGCAGTCCGTCCTTTTCAAAAAGGTTGCGAAAAATATGGAAGCGATTGACACAATAAAGTATGACCGCTATATCATTTGGTACAAATCTTGTAAAGATATATGCAGGGATTCCTATCAGTCCTGCAACGCTGAATCCTATGAGCTGTCTTTTTGGTAGATTAAAAGCAACTTTGTTTTAACTTTATTTAAATCTTTTGAGATGGGTACACGCATATAGCTACCTCCCATCTTCTTTTATTCTCAAAAGTTCCTCTATATGTCCATATACATGAAACTTCGTCCCTTACTTCTTCGATTTCTCTTTCCATCTCATTATTACTTCTCACTGAAACATCAAATGGAATTGCTGTCCCTTTTGACAGTATCAATCTTTTCTCCAGTCTGTTTAGTTTTCTTCCGCTCAGTGCAGTGAAAAGCTACTGCAAATCCTGCAAGTCAAAACTTCCACAGCTAAAAGAGTCTTTCTTTATTTTTCTGTTTTCATCTTCCTCCTTAATGCGGAGTTCATCACGCTTTTGCAAGCGTTCCGCTCTGCATCATCAGTCCCAGTATTACGGCATACCGAGTACCGTAAAATATGCTCGTGAAATGTATGTCCGTAAAGTTTATCGTTTTAACCAATACTGTGCATAAATTCCAAGACAAACCATTAGAATCAATCTGAAGCCTAAAAGCAAACGAGTCCTTTGATATAGTTGTTCCTATCTGTCCCCATGCTGTTTCCCATCGTCGCAAAATGAATGGCTGAAACAGATGAGCACATAGATTTCAAACATTCTTCCATAAACTACAAAGCATAATCACGATGGATATTGCCTGTATTGCAACTTTTTACAAGTGAGATTTCACAAGAATCATTAAAAGCTCACCCAGTGCCTTTATCCTGGGGCATCCACCATCTGAACACTCTGATCTCCGAAACTGTGGCAGAGTGTTGATTACCCCGCCGCCGCATGTGCTACCATACTTTGTACCACATCAAAACCGCCGTGAAAACTCGAAAGGCATGAGGATACTAACCATGCAGCAATCCACATCTTGATGATGTATTTGAAAAACTCAAAGATGTCCGTATCATGACATATTGTTCTTTTGCATGACCATGATTGATAAGCTCGATACAAAGGACTGCCGTTATGATTAACCCTGCTATGGAATAATAACGGAGTCATTAATATTTTTAATAAAGCTGAATGCTTCTCGTTCCACCCCGATAGGTGTCTTTCACACATCTCTGCTAACGCTGTTTACCTGATTGTTTATGTCAGAAACTACTGGACTCTCTAAGTTTGCCTTGATCACCTCCGAGCAGAAGTTCTCTGAAAAATTCTTCTATCTTATCGAAAATACCAAACCTCGATTTCTCCTTACTTCTAAAAGATTTGCGAAAGTAGCGAATAAGCTTTAAGCCTATAAGGACACATACCTCCTCCAGCCATAGCTGCACTTTTATGCACCTGCTGATTTTGCTCAGGATTATCTGAACCATATCCTTCCATCAGGTTGATAACTCCCCGCTCCAAAGTCCTGCCCCTACTGCTGATTACCATGATTTTTAATACATTTACCGCCTGTGTAAAAATTCCATTTTATTCTTCCTCCTTATTTTCTTTCTTCTCAATTTTGTTGTATGACTTTACTACAAAGTTTTTGTAGAATCTTACCGTCTTTTCACGCTCTTTGAAAATATCCAAGAGATATAGAATGATCGCCTTTTTCAAATCCTTTTCACTTCCGTTTTCTCTCCATAAAATGCACAGTTGATATATTCCTTGCCTTTCCGTATACAAGAGTAAAGATATACCTTCCATGTTTCCTCATCTTTTCTCAAAAACTTTGAGTGAGGCTCTACAAATCAAGTTGGCATTGATGTTAATGATTTCCTGCTTCATTTGTCTTTATCTCCTTTTCTTTTCAATAAACGACTGAAAGTCATTTTCCACATCATCAACCTCGATATTAAAATTTTTTCCTGCCTGTTAAGTGGGATTTTTATCCTTATCATCTTTCCTCCTGCTGATAAGAGAAGCAAATCTATTTTTAGACTTACTCTTATCATCTGCTGTTTTGCCTTTTTTCTTCTTTATCTTTTCTATCTTCTTCAGCTATCTACAAAAGTGAGTAGCGTACCATTTTTCAATATCTTCAGAACCACTTTGCTAAACCGTAGTTTTAATAACCAGCTTTTTCCCTTGCCCATTCTTTTTCTTAACCTGCTCATCTCTTATATACACAAAACGACGGTTTTGAGATTTCCTTTCTCTGCCATACCCTCATTTACTCTGATATTGTAGACAATTTTTTAAGATTGACCTTGCATACTTTTTCCAAACACAAACTTTTCCATTCTCCAGTTCATAGTCGGTCTTTGAAATATTTCCAAATCCATAAGCACATCTACTGCTGTTGCATATCGCTCTAATTGGTGATACATTGATGAATGAACTTTTCCTATCAGTTCTTTATCGTTCAATAATGTTTCCTCCTGGTATTTCTCTCTTGATTATTATACCAAATGTAAATGTATCTAACAGCTCACAACCATAATAACCGTATTCTTATTTAGCTTTAGTTTTGCGCCTTCTCTTCATATAGCTTTCTACATCAAACAGGTTCTTTTTATCATAACCCTCGAAGTAGCTTATAGTTCTTGTGCTTTGTAATATCAAATTTATCCGATAGAAAGGACGGACGCCTCTGCTCGAAAAGATACATTTACTGCCGTCCATAACGGTTATTCTCATCATCTGGCTCATCAGTTTCCTCACCGGTCTTGGTAATTCGGTCCAAACGACACCCGAGTCTCGATCTTGTTTCCGATGTGTTGTACAGGTGCGATTTACGGTTTCTTTTTCCCGATGTGCTCCGAAAGCTCTAATGTGGTCTCTTTCTTTCTTCCACCTCAAGAAACAAGCACTCATCACATGTCACTCACGATTGTATCGGCGTTATCTCATGGGTGCCTTTAGCTGATGAACCCAGTCTGTAAGACGATACTTGCGGATGTTTCTCGGGAACGGATTGTAGCTATAGCGCGTTTTCAAACTTTCGAAATTAAGCCGATGCTCGCAACTCGTCATAAGAGCACCTCAGATGAACAGGCCGATCTTCCGCCATACATCATCGCTTTATCACAGAGTAAGTTAAATAACTGTGAGTACATATACGGATACGACAAAGTTAAAGGTGCATCATCAGTGGTATCGGAGACACAACAAGAGTGCCGTTTTTCTATCTCCAAGAGTGTCCAGTGTCCAGTTCGTCCCTCTCTTTCATCAGGTCCCTGTAGTTCCTGAACATCAAAGGAGCAAAGCCTCTGCACCTGAGGAAATTAAAAATAGATTTCGCTCTGCTTCCACAGTGCTTGTATTTTCTATATTGCTCTCACCCCAGCGTGGTGGCACTTCTTTCCAGTGCTTCGAGCATCTGTCCATCGGATTCTATAGGTTTCACCATCTTCATAGACTCTGGAGGCGTCCATCACATCGAGGAGCTGCAAAAGTTCTCTCTGCTTGGTGCTTCATAGAAGATATCTCCTGTAAAGAAGGCTGTCATAGCAGAGTTTCGCCTTGCGAGTGTCCTCACCTGCCCTTTTCTCCCTCGCTTTGGTATTTGCAGTAGATAGTCCGAACATGTTTTAACATATCTTTCTCAGAACGAGATATAGCGCAAATGGATTTGTATTTCATGTGAAGTTGATGGTAGTTTAAAATTTTTATCTCATATCCTGTTATCTTCACATTTTTGCCACACTCTCAAGAACTATCGTCTCCTTTCGCAATCGGTTACACACAGTACTGTGCATTTGCATAAAAGTCGTTTTATAAAATCGAGTCTTACTACGCTCCTGATCCTCCCATAACAAGTGCATTCTTATTCCTTGCATACTGTGATTAGACGGTCTGCCGTTCATAGTTAATCGTTCTGTTTGAGTGAGCAAGATATTGTTTTGAAATCCTTTTCATCCATGTACGGCACTCGATGTCTTTTGTATTTCCCATCTTGCGAGCCGCGCTCCTTTCCTTGTCTTAAACTGGCGTTTATGTACCTTTGGTATAGACAATAAATTTAATTCATAGTCACATCCAACCCCAGCCCAGTATATCAATAAAGATTGCATGCTTTGGGATAAAACTCATCGTGCTGTGTCTCCAAGTATTCCTTGGTAAACATCCTGTTCATCACATCTCGCAAACATAGCTTCACATGATTTGAAAGATGCTTTCCCTACATGAAAATGCTAGATATGGAACACTTGTTTAGAAACTTTGTACATCATCCCTGCACTTTCTGTAAATACGTCTTTACTGCTCCTTTAATATCTTTATCTATCACGAAGTCTTTCTCACCTCCAATCAAGAGTAAAGAAAGTGTCTTCCTTTAGGTGCTACAAAAGGTTTGAATGCCCACTGCATCGATCATCGTTTTCTACACCATTCTCCTTTACTTTCTCAAAATATCCCTTTATTGTTCTTGAAGCATAGAGGTAGAAGTCTGTTTTTCTTATCTCTGTAAACTGAGTTCCTTCTCTAAGAGAGTGTGAATTGAGACCAAATACCCTTTATGTGAATTATGAAGCCCTTTTGCAGTATCTAAAAGCTGGCAAGCAAGCACATCATTGTGTCCAGTTCATCAAAAATATTTTGGCTTTCGGCTCCTAAATCCTCTATGATTTTTCCTTTCAGTGCAATCAGGGTGATTGCAAGGGTACACCGCATTTGCCACCATCATTTCTCTCATCGCTCATATGTTCCCTGCTAGATTGCAGTATATCCGCCATTCTCGCGAATACTCGGTAATACTCGCTCTGGTGATCCACTCTTAAATTCCTTTTGCCTGTGGTAACTTGGAGGCGGATCAGAGAGTAAAGACCGGACTGTTGATGGATACCATGCTTCTTCTTTGCTCTTCGCCGTCGTGAAACACGACATCGGCTTTACTCATCTATATCCGCCGATATGCTCTACCGAAAGCTTGTCTCGTAGTTTGAATAGCAGTTTTTCGGCCACTTCTTTTCCGATAAAGAAAAACCTCACCGTCTCGTACAGTGGGTTTCCCATTCATATTTTCAAATGTTATTAGTTGCTCATAGGTTCTGGCTGCTCCTTTTGCTTTAGTCTAATCCTTTTTATCCTCAGAAACAGTATGCCATCTCTTTAAACTTCTCGATATTTTTGTGAATGGACCTCTTTCCTTCTCAGCCTTTCTTTCTTGATGTTGCAGTTAGCATTTTAAAAGGCTTCTCTCCATCATTTTCATATCTTTGGCTTGAAAATACGCATATTTGCCTCGTTCTTCTTTTATCTTTCATTACCGGAAAGCATCGCAACGTATTTGTTAAGCTCTCAGTTCTTTCAGTTCCTCTTCTTCTACCGGTATTTCTTCCTGCTGTCCTCTTTTCGCCATGATCTGAGCTTGGACTTCATTTCCGTTTCACTAACGAGTTTCTGTCCTCAGTTTATTCGTCTCCATCTGTTTTTCAATAGCGTTGGTAAAATAGTTTTTCGTGTTACTTTGCTGTTCTTTAATCTCAAGGCTTTCAGTGTCTTTCTTGCAATCTCTTCGTTAATCACATTCAATATCCCTTCCTCTCACATCATAGCTTACTAGGGCAGAGTCACGTGCATCTGTCACTTGGTGCGATTATATGTCGCTGTTAGGACATGTCTGATATTCCTAATCTTGATATTCATTTTCTATGTAATGACATCCGGTCAGATTCTAAAACGCTCTGATTTAAGTCTTTCAAATCTTTCTTTACTATATGTGCAGGAAGCTTCGTCTGATTGACTGTAAACAAACTCTCTCTCATCAAATGTCATCAAGCATCTGCACAGTATCTTTAATATCCTCATCAAAGTCTTTAACCATAAATCTGTACGCCCAACTCAAGACAAAGTTCATGCACAGCCTGTCTGTGTTCTTAACTCATCTACAGCAGTTCTGATATATATTTTTGTTTTCTATTTCGCCTCTCCGTCCATCCTTTTCTTGGTTTTCGAATACTGGCATCTATGACGGAGATGATGGGTGGAATTATATGATGAAATATCTGTAGTAATCTTTTGATGAATTAGTTTGTAGTAATCTCTGGTAATGGTTGGGGCAGCCGCCATTTTGCAACAGTGGATTTTGCTCTGTTGCACTGGTGTAATCTGCACTTATGCATTGGTGGATTTTTGCACTTTTTCCATTGGTGCATTTTTGCCCTAATGCGATGTAGGCATGCTTTTTCTAAAGCTTGTATGCTTCTTTTCTTTTTGTTCCTCAATTTCAATATAAAGTTCCTCCAGCTTTTCGGTATTTATGCTGCACCATTTTGTTTTATCTCTTGGATCTATTGTAGTTTCCTACAGTAGAAAAACCTGCCTTTTCCAACTTCGAAGGGTTCTTTTTACAGTATCGAAACTCATATGGTCAAAATCTTTTTCCTGCCATCTTATTGAGTTAGGTGTCCAATATCTTCCGTCATAGAAGTTATTGCCAGTTTCTTATTTATTTCTATCAATAGTTTTATTTGCTGTAAGATAAGAGCTTCATTTAAACCTATCTCTCTTGCCAATGTCTTATTTGCAACGATAGGTTTGTCATCAAATCATACATACTCATCTAAAAAGCTCCCCTTTCCATCAGATATCACTAAAAAGACGATGTTTTTATCTATCGCCCTTAGTAACCATTTTTATGAAACTATATTGATTTTATGGCTTCATTGATTCTTGTATAAAAGCTATGATTGCCACTCCAATCATCGGTATTCCGTAAGGACTTAACATCAATGATGAGTGCTTCTATTACACGCTCTTGTGTTGTGTGGATAAAGAACGAGCCTATGGCGACGAAATACACATCAACAGCATTAGCAAATACAATATCGCTGTTCCTAGCTCTTAGTAAGAATGTTAAAAATGCGTTCAAAATGCTTAACAGCAGGCTGATTGGGAACAAGATTATTTTTATTATCCATCTCATTGATTCACCACGCCTTGCTAATAGGAATCGCTACAATGGCTTTGAAATATTTTTCTACATATCATAAAAGCCTCCTTTTCGATACTTTTGTTTGATTTTTAAAAATAGGGATACAGTGCTGAGCTCCCTATTTATCAAAGCTCCTCTGTATCCCCATTATATCTCAAGCCCATTATTCTCCCCTAAATATATGTAAATAAAAATTCCAAAACAAAAAGTATCATTATTTCTTTTAAGCGGATTATAAATCGAATAAAATTCTGAATAATGTTCCAGCTCTTCTCTGTCAATTATACCTTGTGACGGTGCCAATATATTATAATATGGCTTGGTATCTTCCATCTGTTCTTCTTATTTTCCTCAATACCCAAATAAAAGGCGAACACCGATAAGATGTATTATAAGACATATCAAAACTGCCGCGGCTTTAGTCGACTCATATCTTTCCTTATAGTTTTTCATCCAGCTTTTCTCTTTACATAGTTAACACCCACTCACTACATGCTATACAACCGATAATGAATAAATGCCCAACAAAACTTTTCTCTGTCAAAGTATGCGAATACAGACAACCGCCAACAATATTATATGGAAACTATGATCAATTTCTTCTTGCTATTTTTCTTCTCCTTAAATTCCATAATGCTCCCCCTAAATAAAACAGAACAGCTACAAAACAAAAAGGTATATAAGTATTTTAACTCATATACCTTTTGTTGAGCTAGAGGATGTATATTATTTCAACAGTCAAATCAGTAATCTTCTCCTTCACAGTGCTATCATATTTTTAACTCCTTAACCAGTATATTTAAAGGTTATAAAGTAGCGAATCACTGATCTATAATTTCCAATTTGAAGGTTTTCTATTTATCAACCCCTTGTAGAAGTATTATTGAATTGGTTTCTTTTTTTAACCTATTATCATTCAATAAATGTACAAATGTCATTGTCCCACATAATCTCTTTATGTCCTCATTTTAACCTTTTGTATTGATGCTAACAAACTACTGTTATCAATTTCCATTTTAACATCTCCGTAATCATCTTAGCGTCATTTGCAGACATTTTCATCAGCTGACACATAATCCCATCCATGGTTTTGTTCAAACAACTTAGTCTGCTTTGGTTAACTCTTTAATTTGTATATTTAATGCTTCAGATGTATTTTCAAACATTTTCCTTGTTTCCAACATCTCATCCTCAATTTTTCTTATTAAGTCCGCATTTTTTCTATTTACTTTTCTACCATCTCCTCCATATTATCAAAAGACCTTTCAGTAGTATCTTGGCTATTTTGCGTGTATTCAACAAAGTTTAGCTTCTACCTCATCAAATGTATCTGCAACTATATCTTGCATCTTTGCAGGTAAATATGAAAATCTCTCTAAGTTTCTTTGGATTTCTGCCATAGACTTTTCTCTATACTGTCATTTGCAATCTTATTAGCACTTATAACTTCATTCAGCAATTTATTACTACTGCACAACATTTCTCCTTGACTTTTTCTAATTCAAGTAATACTTTTTCTATCTGAATCAATCCAACCATATTTCTCATTACTGTCACATACTGCATCTAATTTTTGTGATACCGCATTTCTTAAATCTGAAATTTTAGATGTAATTTCATCCCCTAGCAGTAACTTGAAAATCTGATGTCTGTTTTCGTCCTGAGTATCCTTCAAGGCTATTATGTTCTCATTGATTTTTCCAACTCACTACTAATATCTTTACTGTGTAAGCAAGTCCTTCAAATACTTCTCCAATGCACCTGATACATCTCTCAATGTGTCTTGCCTTGCGATTTCTTCTATCAATTTTATTTGTGTTTTCTTTATATGCTTTATCTCATCAATCTCAATACTTCTCTTTCATATTGAGTAATTGCAAATAACATCAATAATATTCCGACCACAAGTACTACTATTGATACTACATCAAATTTCTACCGAACAATATACCTATAGTTTGTTTCCCAATAACTAATCCTATTCCTATAGTACCGCTAATCTTTTCAATCATAGAGTAACTCCTCAAGCCTGTTTTATTCTATCTAATATCTTATTTTTAATTATTACTGCATATCTTTCCTCAAAGAAAGAAAGTGCACTTTTTCTTTAATTCAACAATATTCTCATTATATATGTTTCTTTAAACATAATATAATCTGTATCACTTCCGACATAATGATAATCCCATCCGGTATTCATTTTTCAAAAATATTCTTCCGATATCGCTGTATAATAAATTGATATCTCTATCAATGTCCCATACTGCTATTTCCTTAGTATACTTTCTATACAAACCCTTCAACAAAAATTTTTACATTTTTGAACTTGGATTTTTCTCCAAAAATCCAAACTGAATCCTTTGATAAAACACCTCTCTGACATCTTTTTATTCTGTATTTTTATCAACTGAAATATAACTGTCTATATGCTCAGGATTATCAATTTCATCTTTTAGACCCATTAAATAATCACACAAAAAGTCCACCTCAAATTCACTATCCAGTTTTTCCTTTACTGTTTGCAATCTCTTCTTAAACCTCATATTTAAGTTATTTACACAGCAACTTTGAGGAAACTCTAAAATCTTATCGTCTGACAACTTATCTGTATGTAATAACATTATGCCCGCCCTCTTCATAACTCCTTTTAGCGCTCAACATAGCTTCTTCTGAACTTGATATATCTGATTTCAATCCTTCATTTTCATTTTTCACCAAAATGATCTCATAATCTCGTACATCATAATTTTCTGATATACTATCTATTCTCCTTGCTCAATATCCGTCCATATGGATATTCATCAAATATCAAAATCCTATCATATGATTCCAATTCATCAATCGTAAAGTCCTCTTTTACTTGTGTATTCCTGCTATTACAACCTCTGTATTTAACGGTATTTTCCCGGATAAAAATCTTACCGCTACTATTTTCTAAGTTAGAGGAATTCACAATATGAACATCCTTATTTTCAACTGTAAATTCCTCTCCAAAAGTAATCATTAGCAGAAGATACACCAATCAACTTTTTAGATATTGGTATCTTGACCCGTCTCCTGTAATATAAATTTTCATGACAATTCCTGTATATACTGATCACATTGTTGTATGCGTTTTTAAACTCCTCATCACCATTACTTCTTAGGGTTCTTTTAAACTTTCAAGTTGTTCTTTTCTCACATATCCTTTGTCTAATATAATCATTTTTCTGGCAATATAAAATTCTATATTGTTGCCGACCAATTTTATACGCTTAATAAGTAACTCATTTAAAAGCTTATCTATATTAGTGCGAAAATGCTCTGTGTAGCGCTCAACTATAATATTTTTCGGTTTTTCTCTTTCTCTCCTGTTCCTTTCTTCTTGCCTTCTCCTCCTTTTCAATCCAATCTTTCTTTTTGCTCTAAAAACTTCTCTCTTTCAACAGCCTCTTCTCTTGCGTTTTGAATTATTTTTCAGCTCTTTTTTTCTGCTTAATCATAGCTTCCATAGCAATATTTTTTGTCTCTCAGCTCAGCTCTAAGTTCTCTTCGCCTTGCCTCTTCATCATAATCAATCTCCAAATGTGGCGGAGCGTCAAAGTTCTTTTCCCAGCTTTTTCTGTCCAGTAAGCAATTGAAAGCTATATCAAATATATTTGTATCCTATTATTTTCCTTTAAACTTATCAAATGCACCTTTGAGCTTTTATAGCTTTATCTTCTACAAACGCTGTAATAGCCTCTTTCTCACTTATTTCTTTCTTTTCATTACCTACAATCTTTTTAAACTTTTTTAAACCTCTGGCAATAAGACCTGCATCTCTTACTGTATCAACAACATTTGCAGCTCCTGCAATACTTTTTCCTACTTCAAGTATGTATTTACTTTTTCCCAGAATTTTGCCAACCTTTGTTGTTCCGGCCAAAGCCTTTGCACCCTGCACAAAAAGCATCTCCAGGCAATAGTATTGTAGCTATATCCGCAACCTGCCCGATAGATTTTAAAATTTCTGAAGGTTTTACCCCCTCTGCCTCTACCTCTATCATAGCCGGGTCTGTAGGTATATCTGATATTGCCTTTATTTATTCTTTCTAATTCTAATTTTGCAGCCTGTATATCTTCATCGGATAACCCTTCTTTGTGATTGCGTATCCAAGTCTGATTTTCGTTCACTAAGATTGTCCAACTCTTTGTTTATTGTACTGATTTTTCCTGTAATGTAGCACGCCACCTCTCATTGTCATGCTCCATCATTCCTACCTCAACTTCAGGTGCTTCAAAATTGATATCTGAAAAATTCCTTTTTCAATAATGCTGTTTTCACTCTCCAATACCATATTAAAGCAATTATTTAAAGACTACATAAGCTTCCTTTAAACCTCTATCTATCTGAGTCTTATATAATTTATCAGCTTCATTTTTATATTCATACTCCATTTGAGATCATCCAGCTTTTTCTCTCAAACTCTGACTTTCTCTTTTCTGCTATGTCCTCCAAGTTCCTCTTTGCCTGTTTCTTAGAATCATCAAGTTCAGATTTTATTCTATCTTCCCCTGTTCTTCTCTGGTCTGCAGCAGTTCAAGTTGCTTATCATATTTTGCAATTTCCTCATCTAACTTTTTACTGCTGCCACATAGCTGTTCTTTCATCAATCTACTCTGATTTTCAAGTTCTTCTTTGTATAGACAAAAGACACTTATCCAACTTATGCTTTCCTGATAATTTTATTTTTTCTTTTATGTTTGCTGAAACTCCGTCAAGTACATTATGTATCTTATCAAGATTGGCAAACCAACTACTTGACTCTTCATTTGAAACAGGAACCAAGTTTACTTCTTGCAGAAATCATCGATTGTAAAAAGTATCCTGTCTTTTTCTATAGAAGCTGTACTATCTTCCTCTAGCAGAGTTAATCAGGTCACATTTTGTTCTGACAAATAAAATATCTATTCCACATTCATCTATCTGTGTAATAAAATCTTTGTCTACATTCGTAGGTGAATTACCTAATACATATACTATCATTCCGGACTGCTCTATAGCATCTACTGCCAAATCCTGGTGCCTTTGTACAATTGTATTAATCCCCAGGTGTCTACTATTATCATTCCTGTCTTTAACACATCATTAGGCAAAAACTTCAATATAATCAATACTGTCCAGATCTATATCTTTTTGCATCGTTTTGATTAATTCTCTTTTAGTTCTGATAAACTCACGTTCCTTTCACTCTTATCCAAAAATGCACTATACACTGTTCCAGATTGCCATATCTAATATATGTTAAAGCGGCAGTACTTTTCTCTACTTTGTACAGGTAAGATATCTCTACCTATAATATTATTAATAAGCCTGGACTTTCCGGCAGAATAATGTCCCCAAAATGTTACAAAATAGTTCACCTCTATCTTCTAGCCTCTTTATCACTTCCATCATATATACATCTTGGTCTTTTCCCAGCCAAGTCGCTATCTCAATACCTTTTTTCAATATTCATATAACTCTCCTACTCTAATATACTATCAACCTGTATATTATAAATCTCGCTGTGCAAATCTATAACATCACTCAATAATTCTTTTATTTTATCATCCTTCTTATGCAATATATCAAGTCTCTCATTTTTATCTTTTCCGATGCGTTAGTTGCTCCATTAACTTTTCCAGTCTTGTAGCCTCTTTTTGCAAGACCTGCTTTTATTCGACTTTCTATATTTGCAGAAATTACCTCATGCTAAAACTGACTCTCTTTTTTTAGTTCCGACTTTTATCTGTTGCTCGGCATCCTCTATCATTTCTTCACAAGCATCCTCCAACTTCCTTTGAATATTTCTTATATTCTTTTTGTCTTTGTCTTTAATCTCAACTATCTTTCTTTTTATCTCCTCCTAAGTTCCTCTTTCTTTTGAACGAGTTTATCTTCCTGCTCCTGTCTTTGGCTTTCATATAGTCCAAGCATATCAGGATTATCCAAACCTGTAATATAAATCTATCTTCTGTCTGATTTCTTCTTCTTTTTGTTTGACTTTTTCAAGCTCCTCCGCCTGTCGTTTCAGTGCTTCTTTATATCTTGAGTCATCCTTTTACTCTGTACAACCCTTAGTTCGCTTTTTTGCCCCCATCAGTATATTACCTACTATTCCTAAAAGTCCGCCTCTCCAATCCTTAACGACTTCTTCTTTGTCAACATATTCAACATCCGGCATTACACGGCTTTCAATATAGTCTCTATTCAAATCAAGCTTTTTCTTTTTCTGTCTTTCAGCTCATTCAGTTTTTCGTAATGCCCTTCTTGATTTCATCACCTCTTCATTTCTTTTCTGCTATAGATTCTTCAATTTCTGCAATTTCTTTTTCAATAGCCTTAGACCTTTCATCCATTTTATCTAACCCTATTGTGAACAAATCCTCTGTCATCTCAAGCTGTATATGACTATCAAATTTAAACCCCTATACTTTGAATCATCACTTTCTACTTCAATACCCTTAAAATACTCATCAGTGCCCGACTGAATTTCATATTCTATAGCACTCATCAGCTGTTCAATAGACTTTTCAGCTACTCTTTTAGTTTTTATACGAAAAATTTTTCAAAATTTTCAAAATAGCCTATAATTTCATCAATATTGTCACTGTTTTCATAGCTTTTAATTTCATTTTATCTTCTTTGTCCTTAGATTTTCAAGCTCCGTCCTTAATGAGTTTATAGCATCCTTATTTGCTCTTTTTATAAAGCTAATAACATCGCTCTTCTTATCTAAGATTTTCCTCTCTCCTTCTTCCATGGCCTCCCTTTCAAGTCATCTATCTGCTTTTCTATCTCAGAACTGTCCTTTTTACTTTCTAATAGCCCAATCTCCTGTATGTACTCTTCTCTGGCATCACTGCAACTGCCTTTATTCTGTCTAACGGGGACAAAAATATCTCTTTTCGCCTTTTTCGCCTCGAACCAAAAGTGCATCAACCTGTCTTCAAAGGCCAACATCAAAGACTTTTCTTCCAGTACTTTCAGTTCATCTACCGATAACTTACTTTGTAGTGCCATTCGGATCTCTGCTTCAAGAGCCATTCCTGCTGACAACAGCCATATCTCAGGTACTTCCTTATCAGGAAATACTTTCTTGTAGTTATTTTCTAGTGTATTTACAACTGAATCTACAGTATCACCCTCCGAAGGTTTAATTAAAGTCAATTTTGTTTAGCACACTGTATTTAATTTCTTTTTGTACATTTGAAAGAAATTCAAACTCAGATTTCGACCCACCAGCCTTTTTCAGCAGTAAATAGAAAGATACATGCATGTGATTTTAATATCTGATCCTCGGTTAGTTTTTCTATGTCCCTCAGATAACCCGTTTAATCCCGGGCTGTCTATAATTGAAACTCCGTCTTTTTAAAAAGTCCGAATCAAGATAGAAATCAACACTTTTAATGCTACCGGCAACATCTTTTCCTTCTGCTTACATATTTTGCAATTGTATCACTATCTAAAGTCTCTAATACTTCTTCTCTACCATCTAAATAAAATACTCATGCCTTCTTCACCATTTTTGCAACATCCTTATAACTCAAAAAGTTAATAGTTGCTGTAGCTTCACTTGACATAGATGTCAATATGCCCATAAGAGCATTTCAACATTGTCGACTTGCCTGCACTGAACTCACCTACTACTATAATGCTGTAATCTTCATTTATAAAATCATCCTTTAACTTTCGGAATACCTCAACTCTGTCAACGTTTTCATCATTTTGGAAAAATTTCAATTGTTCTATCCAAAATATCGATAATTTGATTCTTTCTCTTGCTACTAACTCTTCCCTACTTTGTACAGCTGTTTTGCTCTGCTCTCATTTACTTTTTATATACCTTTCTAAATTTTCTCTAATAACAGCAATTCTTTTGTAATGTCTCTTCGCAAGAGCCACTGCCTCTTCTCCTTTTTAAGAGCATTTTTCCAAGTCTTTCATACCTAACTCAAACCCTGATTCAAACATTCTTTCAACTTCTTTTTCAATCAGTCGCTTATTGTCGTCATATGACAGTCTCATACTGTCAATAAGTCTATTACCAATATCTTCAAAATATTGATATATTTGTTCAATAAAATCTTTTTCTGGTTTTCAAGATACTCACGTCTGGCTGAACGTTTTTCTCTTCCAGTTCTAATTGCTTGCTCTGGTAATATTTTCTTTGTGCCCTCAATTCTTTTTACGCAAAGAATCTTCTTCGCTCTTCATGTTTCTCAATTCATCCTCAAGTTCATTTTAACTTTAAGGTAAGTTTGCTTTGTTCAAACTTCGCCCTTTTTATGTCTTCGTTATATCTCCTCTCTATATTATATTTATATTCCTTCCATTTTCGCCCTTCATTTGTATCATCAACTACTTGTACTTGCCTTGTCATCTCCCTTTTCTCCAAGAATCCAGTTAAACAAAGCATTTCTCTTTTTGTTTATATGTCTCAGTTACAGTTTTAGTACCAAGAGCCGCTCACTCCCCAATCTGCTAAGTTCTCTTTGCTTTTTCTCTATCTTTACTAACTATATAGTCACTCGTTGGACTTGATATCCTCTTTTGTACTATCCATATCTGCTATATATTGTAAAACGCTTCTTTTCTAACTCTTTTTGCATTTTTCTCTCTGGCAAGTTTCTTACTTTCAGATGATATCGAATCCTCTTCTTTTGTAAACTGTTCAGCTTCTATTTTAAAACTTCTAGCTGTAAAATTTGATCTTATAACATTACTTTCTACAGCATTATATTCTAAAACTCGCATTAAAACTGCTTCCAATATTTTTTGATATCCTGATTTCAATAATACGTTTACAGAAGATTGAATATTATTTACCTTTGATACATCAATTCTATTATATTATCTGTATCACTTTCAAAATCATCTATATCCGTAATTTCTCTTATTTTTATTTACAATATCTTCCTTTGCAATATCCTGATCTTTCTTCAATTTTATTCTTAACTACTTCTTTCCAATCTGCTACACTCCACTTTATAGCAAAAATCCTTTAACTCTTTCCTCCTTCTATCTTTGCATTCTATTAGCTTATCTCTCCAGTTTCTGACTTTTATTTGCGATTTCTCCATCAGATGACTTAGACCAAAGTTCCTTTTCAATATCCAGTCTATTCATTACGATATCTTCTAATTGCATAAGTATCCCAACCACTGCATCAACTGAACTCAATATCTGATTTTTTATTTTTGATTTTCTTTTATGATGTCTTCTAATGTTTGTTGTACACCTTCCCAACAAGACTCTTTTCAAGTACTCATCTCTTTACTTCTTTGATTTTTCAATACCCTCCAACCTCAGTAACTCTCATCCTTTGCCATCAATGCTAATTTTGCAGAGACTCCTACAATCCTGTATCTAAGAACTTTCCGTATCTGAAAGTATCTTATTCTTTATAATCTCATTTTGTGTCCTGAGTTTAATCTCGTATGTCCCTTCACTTTCTTTTAAACTCATCAATAAAAGTTTTTGTACGAAAATAATATCTTGCTGAAACTCTAAAATATGTCTGATAAACTCAATATCACTATCACCAAGACCTCTCACTAGGTATAAGGTAAATACAAGCATGAGGCCCTTTTCTATCTGGTTAAGAGTCTTATCCCTATGATTATCTGCTACTCCGTTTAATCCCGGAGTGTCTACAAATATCAGCGGCTTATCTGTATCTATTATCTTGCTATGAATAACAACTTTTTGAATTTCCTTTGCAACCTCATATGACTCACTTTTTAGTCGTTGTATAGTCTAAAATATTATTTAAGTTATTGTCAGTATGTACACTCCCATCCTCAAAATACACCTCAAAATAATCATCGGTACCTTTGTCTGAAATATTTTCTACCTCTGTTATAGTTGCTGTCGTTTCAGACGCACCATGTTTTAATATGTCTTTACCTATCAAAGCATTTATAAAAGTTGACTTTCCTGAACTGAATTCCCCTACTACAGCAATTCTAAAGCTTTGATCTAATATTCTTTCCAACGTTCTTTTTAATTGCTCATAGAAAAACGGTGCATCCTGAATAACCTGCATATCCATTATTTCTCTTATATACCTGCTTATTCTCAATCACTTCAGACTGTTCCACATCTTCTTTTAAACCTTGTCCAAATCTTCCCATCAATCCTCCTATTAAAGTTGTATTAAACCTATAGTTAGCTATTTTTCTCCCCTATCACCCTCACATTCTCTCCTCCCGGCTCCCTCAACCACATATCTATACCGTTGCCGAATGCCTCAGCTCTTATTATGTACTTGCCGTCTTTTTCGCTTTCTATCTTTGCTGTGGGTAGGCGATCAAGTATGGCATCGACGTCGTAGCCGCTGTATTCAAAGTCGGATTCGCTCTAGCTTTCCTCCATACATGAATTGGATTCGCTTTTCTGAACTCTCCCTCTTCAAACCTGTCCTTATACTGTATCTTAAAGCACTCATCCAAGACTTTATAGTCTTTTATTCTATCCACTCTGTAGATAGTGGATAAGTGATTGTTTAAGGATATCATGCATTTCTCTGAAGGCTTTATCATCTATAAAAGCTGTTATATAAAAATAATATTCGAAAATATTATTCCTACAGGCTGCACCTTTTTCTTTACCACCTTCTTATCCTTGGTGCGTTTGTAGGATAACTCCACCAAGTTTACTGCTTTTTGATTGCCTGACCTATATCCCACAGTGTATCTAAAAATGCTTTTCCATGTTTCAAATCCATATAGTGGAAACAGTTCATTTTCATATCAGCTCATTTACAAGGTTCTTATTCTCCTTTTGGTACACAGCAGGCTATCAGCTTTTTCAATATTCCCTGCATCTCATCCTTTGGGAAATGCTCTACTGTCTAACAAGAATCTTACACACAGCCAAGGTTTCACTGTTTGGTAAGGCAAACATTTTGTTTTGTTTCTATCTTATATCCGCCTTTTTCTGTCATATACTACACAACTTGTAGTGCCGTATGTTGCTACATCTGAGTGAAAAATTTCTTATATCTTCAATATCTCTTTGAATTGTCCTTTTCATCCACTCCATAGTTTATAGCCTCCTCATTTTTCTGACTGTTTCACCGTTTGTCAGTTTTGAATACATCTCAAGTACCCTTGAAATCTTATCAAACTTACACGTCTTTCATATTTTTCTCCTTATGCCCTTCACTATACACTCTTACCCGGACATATTTTGTCATTGTATTAAAAAATATTATTTTTCTTAAAAAGAGAGAAAACCATATCTCCATTAGAAATTTACAAACCCTATTAGAATATATTAAAGTATGTAACAATAACATTTCTCTTTATTTTATATTATTTTTACTTTCTTTCAACATAAAGGTATCTTAAATTCATTGACAACTTATGTTTTTACTTTCATGCTTTTATAAAGTTGCAAATAAAAAGCCCGGTTTCCCAGGACTGAAAAATCAGAATAAATCACTATGACTACCTGTTCTGATAGGTCTTAATATCAATTCATCATCTATAACTGATATACCAGTAACCTAATCAGGTTCTATGACATCTCTCATATTCTGATAATTCCTTGAATTCACAAGATGATGATCTCGATATTTTTGAGGGCAATATTTTCCCTCCTTTGCAATAACTCTAATGCACTTCTTCCAATCTTTTTAGGATTACATCCTCGTTTTACCGATTTTATAATCCTGCCTTAAACCTTCCTGTAAACTCCAACTTAAGCATCTAATGCTCATCTCAAATCTTTTACACTGCAGAAAGGTCCATATGTCTTCATTGTTTTTTAGCAGACTCCATAGCATTATATGTGTCTCATTCGGCTCATCTATTTTCACCTCCAAACGGTAGACCATGACATCTAAGAGCCTGTCATAAAAAATCCCTGTTGCAGTACTCAAATCCAATCCCAACGCCTAAAAAGTTCCGATGCTTGTGATTTCAGTTCACTGTCCATCATAATATAGATTTCCTTTTGCCATCTCCACACCCTCTATCTAACATATATAGCAAAAGATATATATAATACAAGTGCATTGCAATAGCCCAAGTTTCCTCAGGCTTTTCTCTTATTTTGCATTCTCAAGTGCATTTCTTACCGCATTTATTATTCCTTAGAGCTGTGTGTGCTCCGCTTTACAGCATCCACCTCTAAGATTGTTTTCTATAATCTGTGGGATAACGTCCTTAGCATCTATCATATACTCTCGTCATCTCCGGTATCTACTATATTTAGTTTCAGATATTTTGCCGCCTGAGACATGTCACTGAAACTGTGGTCTTGCCGCTATATCCTGTGGCACTGCCTTCATATGTTCCGTGCTTTGTAAGCAGTATCTGAACTTATATTAGTAGCCCACATTCTCTTTCTGAGTCTTGGAGCTTTTACTCCCGTTATGGCGAAGCGGTATATATAATGCACAAATCACAACCATAAGGAATATACATAGTATTCTTTGTTTTTATATGCTCTAAATATAAGGTACAATATATATAATCGCATATACAGCAAGATCAAATAAAGTATTTAGATGACCCTTTACTATGGATATACTGAATATCATTGATATATGTATAAATAACAGCCCATAAAATATGTATGAAAGTCTTTGCAATGATTTCCACTTCTTCGGATTCATCTTTTTCTGATAACCATAAATGAAGTTATGGTAAGTGGAGATAAAAGTACAATCATCAACAATGAGAGTACTGCTTGCAAATATTCTTGGAGCATCCAACTCTGAAATCTTTGTAAAACAGTGCAACAAAATAGTATTTGCCATATGATATATTGTGTATAAGTGTAAGAAGAGCCGCTATAATAGCCATCTCACCTCTGTTGCGGAGCAACATACCTCTAAGCTTTGCCGCCAGGGCATACCGAAGCCACCATAACCCAGTATAAAGATGGCACCTGCCAGGTGCCTCTTGCTAATATATTTTCTGCAATATAATCAACTACAAACTGTAATCCCCTTCTTGAGGGTGCCAATACAGACAGGACACTTATTACTAAACGGTTGCTATATAAAAATAATGTTGCATGTTTTTATAGGTTTTTCTATGAAAGAGACGCTACTGCTAATATTAGACATGCGATAAGTCTCATTACTTTGTTACCTCAAATGTCAAATCAGGATAACCGTCTGCACTTAGCTCAATCTTATATGTTCCCTGCATCCTGATACCGGCTCGTCCTTACCGTCATTGCTGTATTTTTGCATCCAAATTTATACTGCCGTCTTCATTAAATGCCACTTTTCGAACTTTCTACCCTGCACCGCCCTTATACTCATAGTCATCATTTACCTTTGCAGATGTAGTAGCATCAAAGGTACTCCTTTAATGTAAGTCCTGCTTCATTTTTCGTCCAGCTTAAGTGTGTTGTTCTCAAGTGGAACTTGTCTGCTGTAAGACCTGAGTTGATTGTGGCTGTAAAGTTCAAATCGGCATACTTATCATTTGTAAATATAAACTGATACTTTCCGGGTACAAGTTCTTTTCGAAGATTAAGTGTTCCGTTCTCGTCCTTTACATTTGCTATATCAACATCTTTGTTTCTTGATACAATTCTGCCTAAAAGCAGTACTTACTGTCATCTGATGTTATTGTATAGTGAATCTGTGTACCGTCCTTGCTGTAGTTTGCACTTTCGTCACCCCTTTGCACTATAGTTTTTCAGGTGCCAGAAGCTTACACAAAAGGTCGGTGTCTATCTCTATATCATCTGCATCTTTTAGAAGATATGTAATCTTTGAGATTGTCTGTCCCGGAATATCCTGATAGCGAACGGTATGACTGAGTATTTCCATGAACCTCCTTAAACAGTTGCTGCCACAGCGCATAGCTCTGATGGTGTAAACAAATATTCTGAAAGATGCTCAAGTCCGTACTTCTTACCTTCCTTAGTTTCCATTACAACACCCTGTACATTGCCGACTTCAAGCTCCAAGTCCTTTATATCTATCTCATAGTTTCCATACTTTGATGTAGTAGTGATTTCTGCCTTTGCATCATTCTTTAGAGTATTTCCGACTGTCTTTGAGAATGTACCGTCCGAATTAAGCTACTTGCTACTCTGCACGGTGTCTTATCTGTTGTCTCTGTCATCTCACCCACAAATGTAGTAACGGATTTGTAGACTCTTTCTCTTCTATCGCTTTTTAGCCGCCTCATAGAGTGATTTTGAAATAGCTACATTGCTACTGCTACTCCCGGTGATTTTTGAACCGTCACCTTCCACTTCGATACCGCACTTGTATATTTTGCCGCTTTTTTATTGGTAGCTGAACTTACCGCATCATAATTGCCTTCATTTCTTATACACTGCCGCCGCATCCAGGTGCATCAAGCTTCGGTGTAAGAGCTTGCCGGATCAGCCTCAGGTGCTATGTCATTGATCTCACCATAGTAATAGTCTGCATATGGAATATTTATCTTTGCATACATAGTCCTTATTGCCGATGTCGACTTGCTTTCTGCACTTGTCTCAGACTTGCTCTCAGTCTGTGATGAACTGTTTCTCTGCTGATGAAGCTGTATCTGCAGCCTTTTCCGCATCCTGTTATCATAAGTGCCAATGCTGCCGGTGCCAATATGGTTAAATATCTCTTTCTCATAAGTCCTCCATAAATAAGTATAAATATGTTAGTTATTCCTAACTATGCCGAGTACAGTATTACATAGAATAAATATAATGTCAATTATTTTTTCAGAGCATACATATAATCAATTATATAGACCTGAAAATCGGTCAAGTTTATCCTTACCCTTTAATAATTTCCTTTCTTTTTATTTCATTATCTTTTTGCTCTTACCATACTCCTACCCCACAAAATTTTTATGATATATTCCTACAGCCTCATTATACATAAAAAGCTGTAAGTTAAAAATACCTGTAACTTCTGATATAAAGACACCTTCGGATGTCTTTAATTTATCGATGTGATATCCTAGAGCATGTTCATTGCTTGTAGTTTGCACCGGTCTTGATGTAAGTATAAGTAAGGCTGTTGCAATATTTGATATATGGAACAAAAGCTTGTTTACCAGGACCGTCTGCAACACATAGGTGCAATGCAAAACCTTTCACTTACAGGCCAAAATATCTTTCTCTCTTTCCGTTTAATACATCAATTGCTATATGTGATATGAAACCTACAAAAAGTAGTGGTACTATATCAGGAAAATAATATGAGACAAAAAGCTGAGGCTAAACAGTGCCGAAAGTGAGATGCATAAAGGACCTATGCGGTTGCTTCATACCAAATGCACATATACCTAAGAATGCTGATATGCCGATAATCAAGGCGTATGTATACTGCTGTCTGCCGTCAATCTGTTATGAGATACCTACATAGAAATATTGCATCTGCAATCACTACTCCCAAAATACTCAAAACGGCTAAACCGATAATGCGTTCCACCTTATTATGTGCATCCGATGTTTCCCCACATATATCGCTTATAATTCCATAAATCCCGCTATTGCAGTACCTGCAACAAAGCATTACAATACTCTGTGGTCTGCACAACATAAGTCCTGTACCATACCTACTGAAAATGTGTTTTTGCTAACATGAGTACCTTTTCTAAAATGTCTTTCCGATAAGTTGTAAATGTATTTTTAGCTTATCCCATATCCATCCTCAACATTTTTCCATCTCTGCCTTAAGACCAAAAATCACAGTCCGCATCTGAACAGCAAAATTCACACTAGCCCTCAGAGTTGTCCGGGAAGGCTTCCGCCATATCTTAAAATATCTATACGGAAAAAGCACAGTGCATTGCCATAGGACAAATCTTTCCTCTATCCTCATCATAGTCAAACACCTCTCCCACATCGTTGTCCCCTGTAGCATCCCAGTCTTTCCTCTTCTATCCGTTATAGTAAGTTTTTATCTTCAGTCTCCTCTGTTCATATATTCCTTTCTTCTACTTCCCCACTTAAAAAGATTTTCTACCACATCCACTATACCGTCTTCGTCATTTGACTTTGTAATATAGTCTGCAGCCCGCTCTCACCTTTTCCTGTGTCATTTGCCATGCAGCTACGCCTGTGCCTGCCGCCTGTATCATGAGACAGGTCATTGAACCCCGTCCCCACAGCAAATCAGATTGTCAACCTCTTAGCCAGCTACCATATTTTGTAATTGTGCTTGCCTTTATCTATACCCACCTCTGTGAGCTTCAGGAAATACGGCTCCGAACGAACGATATTTGACTTTCCTTCCCAGTATTTTTCATTTCCTTTTCTACCTTTGTCAGATAATCCCCGTCTGCCGTCATCAGACATTTTATAATGGGGAAAGTAATCTTTGGAGTCAGAAGGTCGGCCTTTACTCTGATAAAATGATTGATATTAATCTCTATCATATAATATTGTTCATCTATATCAAGTGCATAAACCTTATCACCATTGTAAGTCATAAGGTTTTGTACCGAACTCCTTTGCCTGTCAAGTATCGGCAAAATATTCTCATGTCAATTCCTTCATAAACAGCTGTTTATTGTTTTTGCAATCCGAAACAACCGCCATTGTAGTGAAAGTATATAACTTATCCCTTTTTGTCCAAGTTCAAGTATCTTTGCTGCAAAGCATTGTCCAAAAGGTCGGTCGGCTGATGCAATCTTACAGTTCCGCCTGCGGTTATAAATTTATCTATAGATTCTTGGTTCTTTCACTGATCCGCTTTTGAATCGGTCAATGTTCCGTCCAGGTCAGAGTGCAGGACGGCATCTCTTACTTTTATCTTTTTCTTCAAAATATATTCATATCTTATCCTTATAAATGTCTAAATCCTTTCCTCCTGCAACCTCATTTGAGTCAAGTATTATCACAAATGAGCTTGGGTCTAATTTCTTTGCCGCCTGACGAACTGCATGTACTTCTTTCACTCTACAGGCACACATCACTACATCTTTCTCCTCATCTGTGTAGCTTCCCACCCGCCCTTAAGATGTGTGGAGCCGCGATCAATAAGTGTTGCTATTTCCCTTGACATATCCTTAGAGCTTATCACTATAATCATAATAAGTTTTCCGGCAGAAAGTCCGTCCATTGCCTTATCAAGCACTACGGCTACAAGATATGCTATAATCAGTCCATATATCAAGCTGTTTATATTACCCGATACCAGTACAACTCCCAATACAATTATAGCAGAGTCTATTACAAGTGCTATCTTTCCCAGTGAAAAATGCGGTAAAGAATGATGTATCAGCACCATTATAAAGTCTGAACCTCCTGTGGAAGAATCTCTCATAAAAATAAGTGCATATCCGACTGCGGAGATTATTCCTGTACATATAGCCGCCAACATATAATCTCCATTATAAACCGGAAAGACTTTTGCAACTACATCAACCATTATTGAAGTAATCAATATTGACTTAACTGACTTTAACAAAAATTTTTTGCCTATCTCCTTATATGAAATAACGGCAAAAGGTATATTAGATTATTGTTCCTATACCTACAGGCAGTCCAAACAGCTGATATAGTATAAGTGCAAGCCCTGTAGAAGCCCACCATAGAAATTTAAAATCGACCGCAAAGACAGTAAGTACCTATCCCCATAAAGATACCTGCAATGATATCCACTAAGATATCATATTGACCACTCTTTTAATATTTCTTTATTCATCTTCTTTCCTATCGTCAAAACAATTCGCTCTTATATTTTGTTGAGTCTTTCTCAGTTATTTCTCTGATAACTTTTGATGGATTACCTGATGCCAGACTGTTGGCAGGCATATCCCTTTGTACTACACTTCCTGCACCTATCACTATCCTTCTCCTATAGTCACTCGCCTGTTATCACTACATTTGCGGCGATCCAGCAGTTATCACCTATGTTATCGGCTTTGCATACTCATCATCATATGCTGTTCCGTCCTCTTTAAACTTGATATTTCTCCCGCCATCTGAACGGATGCATGGGTGTCATCAGACTGCAATTCGGTCCGAAAAACACATTATTGCCCATATTCACAGGGCGCCCATCAAGCACTGTAAAGTTAAAGTTTGCATAGCAATTTTCTCCAAAACTTTGTAAATACACCATAGTCCAAAGTAGACAGGTCCTTGAAGATAAACTCCTTTTTCCCTTATTCGGTATAAAGCTCATTTATAACAATATCCCTCAATTCATCATCTTCAAATAATGTATTATACCGCTGTGAAAGTCTATGTGCCTTGGTTCTTAATTTTGTCAACTCCTCATCAGTCGGATCATATATCTTTCCTGCAAAGCATCTTTTTCTTTTTCGTTCATTTTCTCCTCTATACTTATTCATAATTGTTTTTGATTATCGGTCTCATGAGTTCTGATTCTTGACCTCGTATCATATACTAAATCATATAAAAGGCAGTCCAAAAATGAACCGCCTTTTTATATCCAGCCTCTCCACTTAAGCAGTAAAGAAAAATTTATTATAACCGGTACCGAACCTGCATTATGTACCAATGCACCGACTATGGGATTTTAGAATACCTGTAATTGCAAGAACTGTTGCAATAAAAGTTCAGCCCATTGAAAATGACATATTCAGGTTTGATTGTATCCATCATTTTTCCGGACAGTGACAGCAGCAGGTGTGGAGTTTCTCCACCTCATCATCTACAAGTTATATCTGCCGCCTCTATGGTATATCACTTCCTATTTTGCCCATTGCTATTCCGACAGTTGCTCTTTTAGAGTTGCCGGTGCATCATTTACTCCGTCTCCAGTCATACAAACCGATTTCATTTTGTTTTTCCCTCTTATCGATAAAGTTTAACTTGTCGCTTCAGCATCACTCTGCGCAATATTCATTGATATTTAATGCATTTGCTATAGATGTGGCTGCATTTTATTATCACCTGTAAGCAATGGGTTTTGCCCCAATATCATTTTCTAAACCCTCAATCATATGTCTGCTTTCACTTCTTAATGTATCTGAAAATTACCACATAACCTGCAAGTCTTTTATCCGTTCCGATATAGATCACTGTACATCCCTGATTATCAAACTTTTCCTTTTTATCTTGATTAATCTCGGCTCTTTTATGCTAATATGATTTTATAATTCAATATATCTTTTATAGTATTTTTGCTTTTTATCCCATATTTGCAAAAGCGTTCTACTCCAAATATCAACATATTATAATCCGTCTGATTTTCTGATGCATCAATGTGTCAAAAGCCTTTTATAAGTTTATTGACATAGCATTTGACTTTTTATTACAATGGGGCGATATTTAAGGAGGTTATTTATTGGATACTAAAAATCAAATTGGCAGTTTTTGAAATGCTACAACTCTAAAAGCTTATAGCCGCCACACTGATGTTCATTGACCACTATTCATGAGATGTTTTCACATGTCGGAGCACCTATATGGCTTACTATGATAGGCGAGACTTGTATTTCCTATGTTCTTATTTGCGGCTTCAGAAAGCTTTCATTCCATACATAGCAAAAAGATATTTACTGAGACTTTTGATTGCAAAGCTGGTTTATGACCACTTTTACTTTTGTGTTACAAGGTATTCTCCAAAATGATAATGTTGCGACTTATGAACAATGCTTTCAGCACATTCTTTGTAAGCGGATATATATGTTATTTTGGGATATTTGTAGACAGTATTCATCAAAAGTCTATACTTAGAGATAATTGGGCGCAATACTTCTATGTTTTATACCTGTTCCTGCTGTCCATGTCCTGTGCTGATAGGTGGATTTCTTGTTGCGAATGAAGATATTTCCACGAGATATTGTGCGTTATATAGCAATATTTTTCTCTGTATCTTCCAAGTATATTGATTGTTGAAGGCAGTTATTTTTCTGTACTTTTGGGATTGCTATTCTATATCTTTAGAAAGGACAGAGTACTACAGATAGCTGTTCTGGTTGCAATGTCTGCATATATCTTTATCACCGGTGACAGGATTCAAAGTATTATGATATTTGCAGACTGTTCCGATAGCACTTATATAATTGAAAAAGGAAAAGGTATAAAGAATTTCTTCTATATTTTCTATCCTTTGCATATCAGAATTTTTATATGTTATTTCAACACTTGTTTTTAAGTAAAGTAAAAAGCATCCTGCTCTTATTGGCGGATGCTTTTACAGATATGTCATTATCTTGTATCTATATTATTAGTTTCTTCAGCCTCAAGTTCTTCTTTTGTAAGTGTCACTCCCTTTCCCATCTTCTCATCGTTCAGGTGCCCATTCTCTGATATCATACTTTGGTGCCGCCCCTGTTCCATGAAATAAGGTTTAGTTCCTTTCTCCACCCTTTGCATTCTCTGACAAAACTCCAATCTTTCTCTGCTATATCATATCTGAAATCTCCTGCCATGTTCTCCTTTCATTTATTTAAAAATTTTTCAATACTCCCTAATAACATTTTGTCCGTCCGCTGTTACCGCAATTTTTAGAATAATATTTTTATAAATTCATCCACAGTATATGTATGAACCTCTGATACACAGATATCCTTCATCAATTTTAAATCCCATAAAATAATTTCATCTTTGCAAGTCTAAATAACGGCTTTACAAATCCTTCTATATATCCTCACTAAGAGATTGGGACTTGTTTTGCCCTTCTTTTCTGTATTTATCTTTTTCCTGTTCAACATATTGTTTTATCGTAATTATATACCACAATATATTCCCAAATATTTGCGACAGAACTTCAAGTCCCACATCTACTATATTTGAAAAACAAACGAAGGGAATCTTTTAAGTTTTTGTCTTAACATCTTTGACCTTCCGTTCTTAAATTCCACAAATATAAGTTTATTTTTGACTTCACTATAAAGCGGGGCGTCTGCCGATTCATACCCTCATTAGATTTATGAAACTTTTGCAAAAGCAGTTTTTACATCATCAAAGTCAATTACAATATCTTTTGAAATATCTTCGTCAATACCAACCATGTAAACCAGTGTTTTTTCGTCTGAATCATCTTAGACACTTCAAATAAAGGCTTTTTATTATCTATAAATATATCAGTCTCTACTTTATCCTTAATCTCCGTCATTATATGCCTCATTTTCAATTCTTTCTGCTGGATCAGATAATACTCTATAAATTTCTGATATATTAAAGGTAACATCCTTCATCTTTGCATTATTCCCTTCATTATATGACAGGTAGTATTTAATCAGTATCTTCTGTATAATACTCCTGAGAACACCTCAATCGCACGTATATGGGCTGTAGGTGTTTATCAAGATATGCAGTCCCATCTCTTGTGAAGTAACACTATAATTTCAGCCAATGTAACCTGCCAATCAGGATGAAGGTGAACTCTCCAGCTCATCAAGTATTAAGTTCCATTTTTGTACTATGGTTCCGTTATCATCAGGCTTTTTAATTAAATAAAATGTTTTCATACCTGATGAAAGGCTGTCTCAATGATAACCCTTGTCCTCTTAGGAACCTGAGATGCTGTCTTTTATCGTTTCAATAATGACATATCCGAACCCTAAGGTATCGTTGATTTTTGATATACCGCACTTAATTTTTCTTTTTCAAGTTTTGCTCTATCTACCAAATTTAAATTTTTAGTGCTTTTATATTGCTTTATTAACTCCCCCTGTGATTTGTAGTTTTTCATTTCGCTATGTCAGAAAAATAATGATTCAGGAGATATTTCAAATAGGCTGAGAATCCATAATAAAACGGATCATCACTACCTAATTCTGTATTACTCTCTTTCATTCACTATCTCCAACAGATTATCCTTGTTATCAAAAATAACTTCTATTTTATGTTTATCTTTATCAATTTCACTTTTCTCAATACTTTGAATAATAGCTTGTTAAACTCCCTCATTTCTGAAACAATTTTCATTTCTCAGTAAATCATCTGAAGTGAATTAATTCTATCACTTTTTCAACAGATCATCAATAGGTGCCGACTCATTATATACCTTTTGAAATTCTTTTTCTAATACTGTCTTTATCAGTATTCCCCAATAAAGCCTTTTTCCATTTTCTTCTAAATCTATATTCATATTTTTGATCCGGGCATCATATAATTTATAAATCAAACCTCAATAGCGTACATTTTCTCCAAATTTATTTTCCTTGACATATTACTGAATAGGGTGAAAACATTGCAAATAAACTTCCGGCTTACTGTACTTTTCCTGTGCCGTTCAAAGCCTGCTATTGTTAATCCTTTAATCTCATATGTCGAATCTATCTTTCCGACAGTACCGACTTTTTAATTCCATTGTTCTCTCTTTCTCAATCTTTTGCCACTAGGATACTCATTTGCAAAGCAGTCTGAGCTTCTCATCCTCTTCATCTTCGGAAAGCTGCCTATATCCTCCATAGAATCTGTTGTCGGTATTGTCATCATTGCATTTGTGATACCTCGCCTATAGCACACTGCCGCTTCCCTGGTTTTTATCGATTCATAGATTGATGAAGCCATATCGTGATACTTTCTCGGCAAAAGCTTTACGATACTTCGCCTGCCTTTACATAGTAGGACCTGCCGTCGAGGTTTATAAGCACATCCGAGTCACTAAGTCCGCCCTTGCCGTCATCATTGTACACCTTAATAAGGAGATTTCCGCCACCTCTGTTTGATGTATATCCTCAGACTTTAAACCAGTGGAAGTGCATAGGTGCCATCATATCATCTCCTCAGGAATAGAGCTTTCTCGCATATACCTTTTTATACTTAGCATTGTTTCTATTTCCGTTTCTGAGTGTAATCAGTCGAAACCCTACCTTGTCAAAATTTCCCAAAACCGAAATCCGTGATATCCCAACCGAGCATATTATCCCTTATTTCATCATATTCATATGCCCTTTACTTTTCCCACTCATCAGGTGTCCAGTTACAAAACGGCGGTAGATGAAAACCGTTATCTTTTCATCAGCCCTCCATCCTCTCTTATAATACTGTTAATCTGTGACCTCTTCATTCTTACCCCTTTCTTGTATCAAATATTTACTCATTTGCCTTTGCAATATCCTAAGTGCATTTTCTATATCATCTTCCTGATTTAAACTTTGAAATCTTTGAGATCCGCCAATGATATGGCGTCCTTCATATCCGCTGAAATTTCGGCTTTTAGCTGACCGTTTTCAAGTATATGACAAATAAGCTTAGAATCGATAATATCCTCATTTTCTTTAAATACATTTTCAGACTCTTTTGCTCTCCATTACTTCCTTTAGCACAGATGCCACGGGCATGTCATTGTATAATGTCTGCTGTATCTGTCCATATCAGTAGGTCAGACGTTTTTCAGATTCCCCATGCCAATCTTTTCTTTTGACTTCGCACTTATCACAGACATTCAGAGCTGTCAACCATACTGACATTATTTCCCTGATCTTTCCTGCCGGCATCGGTATACAGTCCCATATCAAAAATTTGTGTACTTTTTATTTTGTACGGATATAGACTTATACGTTCTGTATTCTGCTAGCGACATCTGACTGAAAAGCTACTTTACCAGCGTCAAACTCTTCTTTGTTACATTCTGATTTCCGTTCAAATCTTCCAAACTCTTAACGAAATCTGATATAGCCTCGGCAGCTTTTCCTGATTAAAATATGATTTCTTTACCGTCTTTCTGTAAAACAATGTAACATCATTTGAAAAGGCGGCATTTATCCAATCATATTTGTATATTCCATAGTAGTCCGGTGTCGTCAAATCTCTGTCCAGAGTTATCATCCTGCAAAAGCTTTCTGTAAAAATCATCAAATGTATAGTGTTGTCAGGAATATTAAGGAAAGTTTTTCAGTAATGTCCTGTTTACAAACATAAGTGTCGGCATAGCTTCATATGGCAAGGCTATCATGTCTCCTGATATCACACTGTTGCTATATCTACATAGTATCTGATTTATATCAAAAAGTCTGTCCTCGCTCACATATCTGTCAAGCTTTTTCTATCAGTCCCAAGGTTTATATAATTTCTCAAAGTCCTCATCAAGCATCATAAACACATCAGGCATCTTATCCTTTTAGAGCTCTTTTTCGACATCCATTCACTGTAGTCTTCCTTTCGGTATCCGCTCTCATACTTTTATCTCTCACACCCTTGTGCTCACTTTTCAAATTTTTCTATACTGCACTGATCAATTACTGAATAACTCTCCTGTACCGCCACACTCCCAGTTACTGCCGTTAAACATAGCAAATTCTATCACAGTTTCTTTCGTCCTGCACTTATAGCACTATACTAATCGCCAAAAGAACTGTTATACCTATATATAATGTCTAATCTTCTTTTGCGATTTTCACAACTCACCTCTGCCGATTGCCCATATCGCTAGCTGTGTCCTGTCTCGCAATTCTAGTTTATCTCAAGTATATTTGACAAATAGTTTCTTACAGTCCTTCCGAAAAGCTCAAATCCTTTTGCTATCTCCTTATTGCTTTTTCCTTATTTGAGACTTCCTTTATTATAGTCCATTCATTTTGTAATCATTTTTATGTTCTCTACAGTACATATATAGTTTCATTATTTACAGCCAAGCTTTTGAAAAAACTTTAAAAACCTTTGAGGCAATATCAGGTTTATCATTGCTTGTCCCTTGATACACACCGTATTTATCGCCTCTATACCAGACTGTCCATACTTATTCGCTTTAAACAGATAACCGCTTGCACCATACTTCAGTGCATTGAATACATATTCATCATCATCAAACGTAGTAAGTATGATTATCTTTATATCAGGATAACCTTCCTTTATAATCTTTGTACAGGACACGCCGTCAAGTCTCGAGCATTCTGATATCAAAAGTATTATATCCGGTCTTTTCTCTGACACTTCTTATCACCTCAAGCCCGTCAGACACAGCATCTAGTTACCTCTATATCAGGTTTACTGTCAAAGGATTATCTTTAAACTTTCTCTTATCAGTTCCTGATCATCTGCAATTAAAACTTTAATCATATTCCTCTCCCCCATCTTATCAGTATCATCGCCTCCACAATGAAAGCCGTTCTCACTTCAGAATTCACCTGTCCTTTTAACATATTTACTCTTTCTCTGATATGCCTTAAGACCAAACCCTGACTCAATCTTTTCATAACCTATTCCGTCATCATGAATCATAAGTCCCGATACTTCCCAGATTTTTCTTTACACGACTTCTATGTTTCGGCATTTCCATGCCTTATAGCATTGTTAAACTCTCCTGTACAATTCTATATATAGCCATCTCCTCATCTTCATCAAACTTTCATTTGCTGTCCTCACAGTCAAATATTATATTTACGCCTGCCACTCTCTTTGTATTTTCAACAAGTTCCTCTATCGCACTTTTCTAGATTCAATCTGTCCCAGAGCATCCGGTCTCTAGTGAACTGACACTCATCCTGATATCTTTTATACCGTTTCTGCTGACTTTTGAATAATAAATCAAGCTGATTTCTAAGCGGAGTTCTTCTCATCTCCTGCAAGTGCTATACAGGCATCAATTCCGGCCGCAAGTCCTGCAAGCTGTATGCCCTAAAGTATCATGTATCTCTCTGGCTATACGGTTTCTCTCTCTAATCTCTGCAAGCCTTGCATTGTCCAGTAAAGATCTTTCAAGCTCCATATTTGGCTTTTTGTAGATCCAAAAGTTTGCTGTTTTCAAGCTGTTTATTAAGCTCAAGTTTTTTCTCTATAATCTCTTCTTTATTTCACTATGATACTGATACAACATAGTATAAAACTTACTACAGTCATCAAATTGAGTACATTATATACAAAAATATCACTGTCTGTCACCCCAAACTTTACTACAGACCCTTTATATAAGCTGGAAATATCGTATATATTTATAAACAACTTTTACTAAATCATGTGTTGTAAACAAAATAACACAGTTGCAGATCACTATAACTATCGATATATGTATTTTTTTCTTCAGATAAATCAAGTGCATTGGCAAATGTCAAAAGTAAATATTCCGTTGTAATTAAAATTCAACAATATAATACATATCACTCTAAAATAAACTCAATCATAAATGTTACAAATATAATTACTGTACCATTTAATCTGTTGCTACTCCTTATGCTAAAAGTCACTATAAATACATATAGACGAAATAACTGTAAATATAAGTATATACATTGTATTACCCGGGTATACTCATTGATCTTGATATAAAACAGCTTTTTGCTTTCATGCATATCTATAATTCTTTCCAGTGATTATCCATACAAAATCCTGAAATCAGAAATCATCGTTGTAACGGATATAGTGAGCATCAGCTCAAGTATGTATTTATTTTTAAGTTTCCTATACTTTTCATATTATTGCCACTTTGATATATCAAATTGGTTATATTTGCCTGCATTTATCAGGTCAACACCTATATAAATATCAGACTCTACTTCTCTTTTATTCAAGTAATCATACGCCGTTCTTGCCGCCTCTTTGCCCATAGATATGGGATGCTGTGCTACAGTAGCGGTAAATAACCCCTGCTTTATAAGCTTTTTTGCATCCGGTGAACCGTCCACTCCGTAAATCAAAAGATTTGTACCTCTTTTTCTTTGTAATGCCGCAATGCACCCTATTGCCGTAGGGATCATTCATTCCGAAAAATGACATCTATTTCCTTACTGTTTGACCTCAAATACTTATTCATAGCCTCATTTACAGTTTCTATCTCACTAACGCCGTCTATTTCGTCCACAATCTCATACTCGGTCTCGTTTTGATATAGTGTCTATAAATCCCTGCCTTCTTTTGAACCATAGATGAAGCTTAATAAGGTTTGCTACAATAAGAATTTTGCTCCCGTCCGGCTTCTTTATTTAACAAATCATTTGCCAACAATACTCCTGCTTGGTATAGTTATCAGACTGAATAGTGCACTTATCACCCCGACTCTGTCATCCACATCCGTATCCAACAAAATAACAGGAACTCCCCTTTTCTCGCATTCATATAAGGCATTTTTCTATCCACTCCTATCTACTGCATTTGCAAACAAAATATCAATACCTTCATTTAAGCATATCTATAATTTGTGCATTTTGTCTGCTCTGGCTCTGTGCCGGATCTCTTGTTATAAGTATATCACCATTTGCTTCAATAGTATCTCTTAAATTTTCATTAAGTACGTTAAAATACGGATTATTCATAGTCATATATGTTGATCCGAATATAATTTTTCTTATTCTTTACTTCTAAACTTTTGCCAAAAATATCAACAAACACAATAAAAACATATGCTAAGAGCATAAAAATACTCTTAGCTTAGTTTTCATCAGTCCTTTTTCATTATTTACTCTTTTTCAAATTCTAATATAGTCAATAAACACTGCAAGCAATATAACAATACCCTTTACAACTGTCTGCCAGAAAGAGTTTACATTCATAAGATTAAGTCCGTTGCTGAGTATTCCCTATAATCAATGCACCTACAATGTTCCGCAAGTTTTCCATATCCACCCGACATGGAGTACCGCCCACTACAACTGCCGCTATCGCATCCATCTCCAGCACCATCACCTGCTGTAGGCTGTCCCGGAATACATACGAGAAGCCAAAATTACTCCGGCAAGTCCTGCCATAAGTCCCTGAATATGTATAAACCATAAAACTTTACTTTGATACACTTATTCCTGAAAATCTTTGCCGCAATGTATTTCCGCCAACCGCATATATATATCTTCCTATCTTTGTTCTGTTCATTATAAGTATGGATATTATAAATACCACTATCATTATTAAAACAGGTACAGTATAAATCCTATATATCCCGCTCGATCCACTGCCACTGTTTTGATACCACTCGTACAGTGATCCTCCTGTATATACTCCCAAGAGTCCTCTTGCAATATTCATAGTAGCCAATGTCACGATAAACGGAGGTATAGTGGTTCTTGAAATAACAAAAACCGTTGAATGCGCCTATTATAAGTCCTATAAGTATTCCTATAATCATCGCCAGAGTATACTCATTCCATATCTTGATACGCAACCTGGCGCAAAATACTCCTGAAAGCGCTATTACGGAACCTACAGACAGATCAATACACTGCAAGTATTATTACCATTGTCATTCCACGGGCAAGAAGCATAGTTTGTAGATATCTGCCTTAAAGTACATTAAAAACATTCTTTTGTTGTAGGAAATGAACTGCTTGTTGCAGGAAACACTGTAAGGAATACTGCAAGCACCAACAATGCAATTATGTATTCCATATTCTCTTTGAAAAAATTTAATGCCTTCATATCATTTTGATTTTTCATTTTTACCTCCATTATATAGCACCAGTGCCATAATACTTTTCTTGTGATATTTCTTTCATGTTCTATACAACCTCTTATCATTCCTGCCGCCATAACATATACTCTATCGCTCATATTTATTATCTCAGGTAACTCTGACGATATCATTATGATTGAAACGCCGCTTTTTACCAAAGCTCATTCATTATCTTTATATATCTCCGACTTTTGCCCTCGACATCTATTCCTCTTGTGGGCTCATCCAATATAAGAATCTTTCGGATTTGTCGCAAGCCACCTTCAATCATCACCTTTTTGGCTGATTTCCACTCTGATAGATTTCCCTGATTACTCTGCTCTTGTGACGGTGTCTTAGTATTCATCATATCTATATATTCTTGAGTTATCTCAGTCTCTTTTTGACATTTACATTTCAAGTTTTTATAAACTCATCCAGTACATCAATCAGTAGTATTGTATTTTATATCCTGTATAGATAAAGTCCTTGCTCTTTTTCTGCTCTCAGGTACTAAAGTGCAAGTCCGTTTTTTATAGCATCCTTAGGATCTTTTTATGTCAACTTTTTTACCCTCTAATATATATGTCCCTGTACCACACCTTTTTGAAAGTCCGAATATTGCTTCCATTGTCTCACTTCTGCCTGCACCCACAAGTCCGGCAAAACCGATTATCTCACCTTTCTTTAACTCCAAAACTGACGTCTTTTACCTTATTATCGTCTTTTAGATTTTCCACCTTTAAAGTACACATCTTTTGACGGCATAAAATCTCTAACATAGTAATTTGGTCAGAGTTCTTCCAACCATCATGGCTATAAGTTCTTCTTTATTGGTATCCTTTACAACCTTTGTGCCTACATATTCACCGTCTCTCATTACGGTTACTCTGTCACATATTTCCTCAAGTTCACTCATCTTGTGTGATATATAGATAATGCCGACCCTCTAGTCAAATCTCTCATAATGTTAAATAGATTTTTCTACTTCTCTATCACTTATCGAAGAGTCGGCTCATCCATGACCAAAAATCTTGGCATTTACAGATACCGCCTTTTGTTATCTCAACCATTTGCTGCTTTTGCTATAGGTCAGATTCTATAAGTTCTCTTGAATCTATATCCATACCCAAATCATCCAGTATTTTCTGAGCATCCTTTTTCCATCTTTTGAAATATTTACAGTGAACCCTCTACCGACTTTCTCTCCAAGATATATATTCTCTGCAACACTCATATATGGTACCAATACAAGTTCCTGATGTATTATGCAATATTATTTTTGAAGCATCATGTACTCGATTCTATAGATACTTTCTTTCCTTCTATCTCTATTTCTCCCTCATCAAGGCTGTATATTCCGCCAAGTACTTTTATAAGTGTTGATTTTCCTGCACCGTTTTCTCCAAGAAGTGCATGTACCTCACCTGCCTTCAGATCAAAGTTTACCTTATCTAATGCCTTAACTCCCGGAAAACTTTTTGATATATTTTTCATTCTCAATAAAATATTATCTGCCACTGTTTCACCTGCTTTATTTTCAAAATAAGGCACCCAAAAGGATGCCCAAAATTATAATTGATATTTTTTTCAGCTCATACTTTGATGAGAATATCATTGCCAGCCGTCTGTTCCATACTGTGCTACATTATCTGATGTAATAAGGAATGTATCTACAGGGATATCTCTCCTCAACCTTCTTTTCCCTCTACATAGTCAGCCATTATCTGAACAGCCTTCTCTGCTATGGAAACGGGAGATTGTGCACCGCTTCCCTCTATCAATGAGTCTCCTGATGCAAGCTCAGGACTTTATATCCGGTGAACCGTCAACACCGTAAATCATACATTTTGATTCCTGCGCATTTGCTGCCGCCAAGCACCTAAAAGCAGTAGGGTCATTTTCACTCCGAATATAGCAACTACATCAAGGTTTGACTGTAATAAATCCTCTGCAATACCATTGCAACATGAGATTTCCGTAGCATCCTGCTGTGCTACAACCTCAAAAGCCGTGGTCCTTGATAGCATCCATAAATCCGTTTGTTCTGTCTACAACCGATTGCGCTAGTCGGGAGTCTAAAACTATGATTTTTCCCACCGTTAGGAGCTTTCTTTACCAAATCTTCTCCTACCACTTTTCCTGCATTATAGTTATCTGAACCTGTAGATGAAAACCAAATATGACATATCGCCAACTTCAGTATCAAATCCGACCATCCGGTACTCCTGCTTCCTAGCCATATCAGGGTGCCGGAATAATACCTGTGCATCAGCAGGATTCGTAAACAGACCGTCAAGCTTTTGTGAAAGCATATCTTCTACCTGTGAAATCTGCTTTGTAACATCATTTTCCCGGATCCGTTACAATAAGTTCATCTCCCTTGCCTCTACCAACTCCTTGATTTTGTCCTGGATTGTAACGAAAAGAACGGATTAGTTCCATCCATACATGTGTAACGAATTTGTAATGCTTTTCCACTACTCTCACTGCTGCTTTGAGCCTCTCGCTCTTTTCTGCTGTAACAGCCTCTTTGCTGTCTCCCTCAGAAGCCGCCTTTCTTTTCTCCACCGCATGCAGACCAAACTTGCTACCATTGTCAGCGCCAATGCACCTGCCATTAACTTTCTTCTCATAATCCTCCTTTTCACTCCTTTGAGGCTTATAGCTATAATAACATAATGATACTTAATAAAAACTGTTTTATGTAATATATTTGTATTGACATTTGTCATATCTTTATATATTTATAATATTTTAAGTTTATATGTCAAAGTATATAATCTATTTTTGTATATTTTTGAACACTCTTATTGTCTCCTTATATGTCTTTACCATATTTTTCTTATCTCAACCAATATATCATGTGAATATATATTTCCGGTCTTATCTTTAACCATATCTCTTATAGCATCACCGGCATACTTGGCCGCATATGTATAGTAGTTTATTTTTCTCACTCCGCAATCTATACATTTTTTAAAATCCGAATCACTTATTCCTGAGCCTCCATGCATTACTACCGGAATACCGCAAAGTTTTCTTATTCCGCTGATTATGTCAAAGTCCAGATTCGGTCTGCTCTTTATATATTCCATGCACTGTTCCGAACGATGCTGCAAGTGCGTCTATTCCGGTCTCATTTACAAATACTCTTGCCACTTCGGAGTCTGTATATGCTCCTAAAATGTTCTCATTCTCACCTTCTGTTCCCATAGAGCCAAGTTCCGCCTCTATACTTGCTCCATACTCATCTGCCAATATCTTCGCATATTTTGTATTTGCTATATTCTGTTTTAACGACAGTTCGGATCCGTCATACATTATACTTGTAAATCCTAAGTCCAACGCTCTCTTTATTTCATCAAAGTTGTTTCCATGGTCTAAATGTACGCATACAGGTACTTTACTCTTATCTGCAAATGCCACCATCACTCTTTCCTATATCTTCAAGTGAAATATATTTACTATGTGCCGCATTGGCAAATTGTAATATTACGGGTGTATCCTCATCCTCCGCCGCTTCTATCACCGCCAATACACCTTCAAGTGATGTAACATTAAATGCAGCTATCGCCATATCTTTACTTTCCGCCATTTTTAAAATATTCTTCAATGTTATTAACATAATCTCACCCTACTCACAGATAAAATCTTGAGTTTCCCAGTTGTTTTTTATTTTTTCTTCCAGTTTATCTATAGCTACAATCCGCTAAATGTATCATATTCCGTAATACACATTGCCGGTAGCCGCCGCTATTTTCCATTGCTTTCTTAGGACTGTAATTGTGGTTATTCCATAAAGAAATGCCGCTATCGACGTATCTCCCGCTCCTATTGCCGACTTTATTATGTCAGGCTTAAAACTTTTGAAAATGTTTGGAAATCATTCCAAGAACTGTCCAGATTGACTTTTGCGATATATCACTTGCCGTACACAGATACATACCTGCTACACCACATTTTATAAGCAATATTGATGCACCTAAAGACATAACTTTCTTAGCAAGCGGTACTATATCTTTTCAAGCTAAGGCATGCACATAAATCATTGTCCCGAAGACCTTTCTAAAGTATTTCTGTCATATCCGTCTCTGTCAACCATACATAATAACTCTTCAAAACTTGGTTCAAATACATCCACATATGGCAATACTTGTCTTAATATTTCTTTCCAGTCCTGCTTTCCGGACTCACTGTTAGGGTCTATTGCCGCCACATCAAGGCTTGTAATCAATCCTAATTCCTTTATATTCTTATACATTTGTATAAGAGCTTTGGCATTATCTTTATAGAACCCCGCCATCAACGTCGGATATCCGAAATGAAACAAATATCCGCCTTCTACTTTTGACATATCCAAATCCGAAAAACTGAAAGTATCATTGGTTCCTGTAAAATGCAAAAAACTTCTGTCAAATCCCGGCGGTGCTATCACTATTGTATATGAGGTATCCTCACTGTCTGATATTATAAAACTTGTCTTTGCACCCTCTTTTTTACATTTTTCCATTATCTGTCTGCCGAACTCATCATTACCGATTTTGGCAATAAGCTCAACATCCGCACCGAACTTATGCAATGCCATACCTGTATTATTCACACTTCCGCCGTTTGCAACTGTAGCCTTACCGATATTGATAAGTTTTCCGGGCTTTATAAGTCTACCGAAATCTTTACCGTTTGTATTATATATTATCGGTGTAATATCATGGGATATATGTCCTGCAACTATTATTTTTTTCTTCATATTTCCCCCTTTCAAAAACAATTTACCTAAAACAGCAAAAAAATAATAGTTACATTAGTCATTAAATACCAATGTAACTATTATTCCTACCACAGTTTTTTCCATATAAATTTCCACATTATCCACAGTAATACGGCTGTGATAAGTGTTATAAGTATCCATCCGCCTTTCATTGTGGTGAAGGGCAAATCCACATTCATGCCGAAGAAACCTGAAATGATTGTCGGTATTGTCATAAGCAGTGACCATACGGTCATGATACGCATTGTTTCATTCAGCCTGATATTTATAAGGTTGTTGTACATTCCGCTCATCTGCTCCACTATGCTTGACGCCATATCCGCCATCTCGCTTGCCTGCTTAGCCTCTATGTAGGCATCCTCAAGCTGCTCCTTCTCTGCATTTGAACATTTCTTTATTGCCGTAGTTATTCTCATCTGTCTGATTGCCACTACATTCTGCCTTGTTGCGGCTCCAAGGTAGATAAGACCTACCTCAAGATCCGACAAATCCCAAATCCCTTGATTGTTTGTGTTGTTTCTAAGCCTCCTGTTCAGATGCAGTCTCTCTTCATTAAGCTTATCAAGTATCGGCAAAAAGGAGTCGGATATTACAAAAAGGCATAAAAATAACAGCATCATCGAACTGCTTGCCTCTTCCACCTCTATCAGCTTTTCAATCTGCGGCACAATATAATTTGTATCATATGTAACAAACATGAATATACTGTCCGCATTTACAAAAAATTTAATCGACCTTGTCTCATAGTGTCCGTCATTTTGTGTAAATGCAGGCACATGTATTACCGCAAACAGATTCTTGCCGTCATAGTCCACTCTTGCTCTCTCATTTGAGTCAAGTACATACTCGGACATCTCTTCAGTCAGGTCAAATTTGTTCTCCAATGTCTCTACATCCGTTATGTTACTGACATCTACAACTCTCCAATAGTATTTCTTTCCTTCTTCTCCTAAATACATTTGCATTTATAAATCCTCAAAGCTTAATTCAAGCCTTTTCTATCTGTATTCTTTATACCACTTGTTATCCACAGTTATATATTTAATCTTCTCCAAAAGCAGTCTTTCTATATTTGCATTAGTCTCTTCTACAAGCTTTTTTTGCAGTCTTTCACTCTCACCGTCTTCAAATATAAGACTCATAGTGACATTCTCGTCAAATAAAGTATCTTCTATCACTATATTTTCACTCTCAGCTATATACTTTATCTTACCGTAAAAATCATATCCGAACCTGTATTTCGCTCTGAAACCTTCATGAATCTCTCCGCTTACACTTGCGTTTAAACCTTCTATAACGGCACCTTGATACGCTCTTATAAGTCCGCCCACTCCAAGCAGTGTACCGCCGAAGTACCTTGTTACCACTGCCGCTATATCAAAGTAGCCTTGGTTTTCAAGCACTTCCATCATAGGCATTCCGGCACTTCTTTGCGGCTCTCCGTCATCAGAACATTTTTTCTTGTCACCTTTGTCCCCTATAATGTATGCATAACAATTATGCCTTGCGTCATAATATTTTTTTCTTTATTTTTTTCTATAAACTCGATTGCCTCTTCCTCTGAAGATACTGCCGCAATATTTGCTATAAACCTTGATTTCTTTTTCTACAATCTCAGTCTCTTTCGTTTCCAGAATGATTTTCATTGGTTATCTCCTACTTTTTAGACAGATTATAACAAATGTTCACACAAATAAAAAGACCGTCATCATTTAACGGCCTTTTTTTGTAAAATCATTTTGCTCTAACCTTTTACTCCGTCATTAATCTTTTCTTCATCCGAATTTATAATAACCTTATCACCTTTTTGTAAACCTTCACTTATCACAGCCTCTGTGGATGATTTGTAGCTTACAGTTACAGGGATTTTTCCTTGCTCTACCTTCATCTATTTTGAATACATAATCGCTTTCATTTTCAGTAAAAACCGCACCTAAAGGCACTGCAATTACATTATCATTTTTATATAGAGTAAAAATTGCATCTAAACCGTAACCGTTCTTTAAGATATTATCTTCTCCCACATCATTAAGAGTTGCCACAAGTTTTACCCTGTATTCCTTAAGTCCCAGTGGTGATTTATCTTCGGTTGCAAAGTCATATATTTCACTTATCTTACCTTTATAAACTTTTTTTGTTCCTCTTAAGTCAAATTCAGCTTCCATCTCATCACCCACATGCAGATAAGGTATCACATCTGTCAAAACGCTGCATTCAAGCCTGTATTCATTATTATCTGTATCAACCACTGCAAGTTCCTGCCCTGATGCCGCCATAGATATATTCTTTGCAGGTACAGATGAAACTATTCCGTCATATTCAGATTTTACTTCACAGTCGGCTATCTGCATATCAAGCTGATCTATAGCTGTTTTTTCAGCATCAATAGCGGCTTCAAGCTGTTTTTTTGTACTTTCATAAAACTTCTTACTTATATCTTTTTCACTTAATCCCTCATCCTTAAGGCTTTTCAAATATTTATTGCTCTCATCAAGTCTGCTGCTTGCAGTTTCAAAATTGGACTTGGCACTTTCAAAGCTTGCTTTTGCACTTTCAAGTTCAATAAGAGAAATACTTTGTGATTCATAAAGAGCCTGTTTTGCATTGTACTCGGTCTGTGCGGCCTCATAAGCAGCTCTTGCAGACTCAAGACTTGAACCGAGTCCGTTTATATACTCCATAGGCGATGTAGCCATCAGCTTTCCTATATCGCTTTCTTCTTTTTTTGCCATATATGAGTCCAAATTGCTCTGTCTTAACTGTTTTTGATATACAAGATCTCTGTTCGATATTCTTACAAGTACGTCTCCCTTTTTTACTGCCGTGTTTTCGTCCACAAGCACCTCGTTAATATTTCCGTTTACCTTTGAAAGAATATGATAGCCCTTCCCGAAACTTATAACCGCATTTTCTTTATATGTATCCTTTAGTGTACCCGGATTTATACTATAAGCTTCAACACTCACAGCCTTGTTAATATTTTTTTATTGAAAAACGCTGTTATTATTGCTACGATAATAACAAACATTATTATATACTTTTTTTCTTCCTTCAAAAAGCTTTGATAACCTGTTTTTTTCATAGCTAACCTCTTTCTTTTTAAACTGTCGTTCGGATTTATTTTTCTTTATAGTTTTAAGTATTGCTCTTCCCGATATATAAAAGCATCATTACGCAGAATATAAGGGATGCCACATACATGGAAAATTCTATATGTAATATCAGTGTGTATGAATCTGAAACAAGCAGTGACTCAAGTATCCATTTAAATACTCTTATCAAAGGGATGCTTAAAATAAGCCCCGCTATAAGATATACCACCTGTTCCATAAAAATCATCTGTCTAGCTCCTTATCCAAAACTCCCATAATCTTCATTGTAGCAAATTCAGTTTTTCTTTTCTCTTATACTTATCAAAGAAATATTATATATAAGCACTACACCTGAAAACAAAGACAGGTATATAAACATTTTGCAACATAAACTTCGAGCTTTTCATTCTATCCTCATAAATCCTTAGAGTGTCCTTCTTACTTGAAAATGATGTAATCTGTGAAGTATCCTCTGTAAGAGTTTTCTTGATAATATCCTCACTTCCCCTTTCTGTATTAAAGATTAAAAGTATTTGAAAAAAATTTGATAATGAAAGATACTTCTCAATATTTTTTTATATCCACATAGCAGCCGCTTCCAAATGCTTCTGAAATCACATGTGTTACATATATTTCAGTCTTTTTTTAGGAGCATATCCTGTAGAGATCTCAACTTTGTCTCCCTCTTTTACATTCAAATCTTTTGCAATCCTTTTATTTAATATAATGCCGTCTGTAGGAGGTTCATAAAATACATCATCTACATCACTTATTCTATACAAATTTGAGCCTCTGTTTATACCTGAAAGCAATGTAATCTTACTGTGATTTTTAGATTTTAATGTTATAGGTATCTCAGATATAACCTCTCTTTCACCTACACCCTCTATTTCACCTAAAAGCATTAAATGCTTTGTCGGCGTCACTGTAATTTTTCCAACGTAATCTTTTACATCATATTTTTGCAATATCTCTAAAATACCCGATGAACATCTTGTTTATGGCATTTTGTGAAGCCATCAATGTACATGACATTGAAAATGGGAAAGCTATAGCAAATGCAATAAAAAAATGTTCTGAAAGGACTTCTTAAGATAGAACGTATTCCCATTTTTATACATCACATTAAAAATTTTTAATAAAACCGAAGGAAAAAAATTATTATTAACTTTCGGTGTTGCCGCTCGCATAGCTTCAGCCGCCTGTATCTTTGCAATTCCGCCTACACCAAAAATCACTGCAACCAAACTTGCCAGAGCAGCTATCAAAAATCCCTTCAATTTTGTAGAAACGGGGTCTATATAAATTGGCGAAGGTAATGAAAAAAATTCCGCATACTGATTAAACATATATTTACCGAAAGATCTTGCCGGAATACATCCCAATAATGCTCCCACAAAGCTTATTAAAATCGCCTGCACCAAATATGCACCTATAAGCTCACTATTTCCAAGACCCATAGCCTTCATAGTTCCTATAAGACTTCTGTCATTGTCAATCATCTTTTTAAGTACTGTATAGAGCATAAATACGGACATTGACATAAATATTGCAGGCAATATTGTGCCTGTTCCGGTAAGCTCCTTTATTTCACCGTCAACCATATTGTAACTGCTTTGTTTTTCCTTATTTGTAAAACTTTGTAAGCCGAATTGTGATAAACGCTCTCTAAGTTCATATCTTAACACCTCATAAGAATAACCCTTTTCCATTTCAAAGCTTATTTCATTTACAGTATCTTCTCTGCCAAGCATCTTTGAAAGTTTGTCTGAATTTACAATGGCTATATCATAATCCTTTCCGTCAGAGATTACCGCACCGCTTGGAGGAATGGCATATATATAGTTCGGAGCGGATGCAACTCCGGCTACTATAAAATCATAGCTCTCCCCGTTATGTATAAGACTTAGAGTATCTCCCTCTTTTAAATGCCTTGATTTCATCATCTTTGCACCTATAAATATCTGCTCATTCCCGGGGATTATATCAGGCTTTAATAAAGGTCTGTTGAGATATGCATCTTTATCATAAGATAATACATGCAAATTGGCGATATCTTTGATTTTTTCTCCCGTCACTCTTAAATCTGCACTTAAAATACCTGATGCCTTCTTAATTCCCGGATAATCTTCAAAACTTTTCAGCCTTTCTTTCGGCATTGATATAACACCGGCAAATATATCAGCCATATTATTTTCTTCATAATAGCTATATACCTGTGACTTAAGATTTATAAATGTATCATTCATTGAAACAAAAATAAAAATTCCAAGTGCCATTATAAAAGTTGCACCTATATATGTTCCCGGACTCTTTTTTTGCTGATCTGAACAAATTTTTTTACAAAGTATTTCATTACCACACCACCTCATCCGGACTTTGCGGATGCTCATTTGTTACTATTTTTGATATCTCCGTCCTTAAGATAGAACACTCTGTTTGCAATTTTTGCCACATTTTCATTATGTGTTATTATCATAATTGTTTTGTTGTATTTCTTATTAAAATCCACAAGTATTTTTGAGGATTTGAACTCCTGTTGATATATCCAAAGCTCCTGTAGGTTCATCACATAGAAGTAAATCGGGATTTTTACAAATCGCTCTGGCAATAGCAACTCTTTGCTGTTGACCACCGCTCATTTTTCCGGGATAATGATCCCTTCTGTCCCAAAGTCCCACTTGAGTTAAAAGCTCCTTAGGGTCAAGAGGGTTTGGTGAAAGTTCCGCTGCCAGCTCCACATTTTCAAGTGCATTCAAATTCGGCATAAGATTATAAAACTGAAATATAAATCCTATATTTGCACGTCTGAAAGCTGTAAGCTCATTTTCATTCATACTGCTTAGATCAATTCCGTTATAACTTATACTTCCGCCACTTACAGTCTCAATCCCGCCAAGGATATTTAAAAGTGTTGACTTGCCCGAACCTGAAGGTCCCAAAATAACCACAAGCTCACCTTTATAGATATCAAAACTGACATCATCAAGAGCCACCACCTTCACTTCTCCCAACAGAAACTCTTTATGTATATCCTTTGCAACTATAAGTTTTTCCATATATTTTCCTTTCAAGCTTATCAGCCCATATAAAATCTTCTGATATATTGCTTTGAAAGCTTAGACATTTCCTCATCCAATACGGGAATACCTATTGCATCAAGAATTACTTTCAACATATCAATTTTCCTGCATGCATCCTCCATACCGTCATCTGAAAGTGTCGGCAAAAGCCAGACTTTTGAAAGCAATGAAAATACTTGTGCCGCCTCCTTCGTATAATCCGGATCAACGCTCATAGAGCCGTCTTTAATACCCTGTTTTATAAGTTCTTCTATCTGTAATGAAAAAATCTTTAATACGGTTTCAACCAGTTGAGCAAAAATATGAGGATTATGCATCAAAGGCATTGTTTCCAAATCTATTTTTATAGCCACTTCATCATCAAAGTATTCCTTAAAACTCATCTTTATCTTATCAAGAGCATTAAGTCCCTGATATCTTTTTTAAAAAGCTTTTTCAATACTGTATTCCTCACATTTTATCAAAAAAATCGAACTGAGGATTTCATCCTTTGACTTAAAATGATGGTATATGGCACCTTTTGTCATATCTCCAAGATTATTTACAATGTCTTGTATTGACACATTGTCATAGCCTTTTTTTAATAAAAAAAGAAGTAGGATGCTTTCAGTATTCGTTCCACAGTCTGTTCAGGATATTTGTTTCTCGGCATATTTCCTCCAACAATAAAAATTATATTATACATACCTACGGTACGTATGTATAATATAATATTTATCTTTATTTTTTCAAGCAGAAAAAAAGCCGCCACACATAAGTGCGACAGCCTATTAAAAAAGCTTTGGGAATTTCCAAAAGCTTTCCCTATATTGATAATGCCATATCCACCTGGCGTGAAAATGATACGCCGGTTTTACACCACAGAGCAAAATGCTCACAGTTGTTTCTGGTAAGGTTGTATGACCTCTCCCCAAGTCTTGACTTGGCTCTCTTTATTGTCTCTTCAGGTGAAAACAGTTGATACTTTGCCTTAAAAATAAAATCAAATATACCTGTTCCCTCTCTGGGATTTTCAGTAAAGTTTGTACTGCTCCTTAACTTTCTCGGCGGACCGCCCGCCTTTGGAAAATGCAGTACAAAATAATCCTTGCACCCTTGTGTAAAACCTTCAAGGTCTGTTTCATAGATGCTTACATTCTTTCCGAAATCCTTAGTCTTATCCGCATAGTGAATGACCCTTCCTTCACCTATATATACACCGTAGTGGTCGTACCACTTTCTGGATACTCCTATCACATCTCCGGGCTTTAGAAAGCTGTCTGAAGCCAGTCTCTCAAACTTATCTTCCATGGCACTCATACTTCCAACGGCTTTTCTTATATTGTTCTTGTCCAAAATCCTTGCATGGTCATCCAGAAGATTTTGTTGCAGTCTATATCCGTTCCTTACTTTTTTATCTCTCCAAAAATGCTGCTTGCCTGTAATCTTTTCTTCCTTATTGGGTCTGTCGCCGCCCGGTTTCATCAAAAGCTTACCTGCAATCAAAAGCGCTAATAACATAATCCCCCCAAGTAATATAGTATAGTTAGGTCTCGCTAAGTTAGGTATAACTAATATATACTACTTATAAAACTTTTTCAAGCAAATTTTTATGCTACCCCATCACTTTACCGAAAATCTCCGCAGGAATATATGCCTTTATCGAGATACCGCCGTCTGTGTACTCCTCACATTTAATCTCTCCAAACTTTCTGATAAGTGCAATCTTACCTGCATCTTTATAAGAAAAAATATGTTCCAGATATACTCTTTGATTTTGCAATATATTTTCAATAGTCTTTTTAAGTCTTCAATGCCCTCTCCCGTCTTTGCAGACATCTTAATAATCTTATCCGCATGGAAATCTCTCGGAAATTCCGTTCCTTCCTTTATCAGATCTGTCTTGTTAAAGACTGTAATTATATCCTTATCCACCACATCAAGGCTTCTTAGTGTATCATATACCACAAGCATCTGTGAGCTTGCCTCCTCATTTGACGCATCCACCATATGTACCAAAAGATTGGCATACTTGGCTTCCTCAAGTGTTGATTTAAACGCCTCTATAAGATGGTGAGGAAGCTTTCTTATAAAGCCTACCGTATCCGTTACAAGTATTTCCTGACCGCTTCCAAGCTTTAACTTTCTTGTAGTCGGGTCAAGTGTTGCAAAGAGCTTGTCCTCCGCCAAAATATTTGCATCTGTCAGCTTGTTTAAAAGTGTCGACTTACCCGCATTTGTATATCCGACTATAGCCACATTAAAGGCAAGGTTTTCATCCCTTGATTTTCTTATCAGCTCTCTGTGGCTTTCCACCTTTTTAAGCTCCGACTTAAGCTGTGAAATCCTCTCATGAATAAGTCTTCTGTCCATCTCAAGTTTTTTCTCTCCGGGACCTCTGGTACCTATTCCGCCACCAGTCTTGAAAGACTGCTTCTAAGTCCTATCAGCCTTGCTGCAGAAAATTTCAGCTGAGCCAGCTCAACTTGAATCTTTCCTTCACTTGTCGTGGCTCTTTTTGCAAATATATCCAAGATAACCATGGTCCTGTCCATTACCTTGGTATCCAGCAAATCCTCCAGATTTCTAAGCTGTGCCGGTGTAAGCTCGTCGTCACATACCACACCTGTGGCATCAAGCTGCTCTATTCTTTCTCTTACCTCTTCTATCTTACCTTTGCCAAGATATGTGCCGGGATGTATCCTCTCCCTTGACTGTATAATACTGTCAAGCACTATAGCCCCTGCCGTGTCCACAAGCTCTGCAAGTTCTTTCATGGACTCTTTTGTATCGTCGCCTACATCCACTCCGAGAAGTATAACTTTCTCAACTATTTCCTTTGTCTCAAATGTACTCATATATTACCTATCTTATTCTTGCCTTTAAGAATGCCACCTCATGTGAAACGCTCTCATCCTCACCGTATTTTTCAATATATGCGTTGAACGCTTCAAGTGCCTTGTTGTAATCACTCTTATATTCATAGCATGAACCCCTTGAAAACATCAAAGATTTCAATGTCTCATCTTCACTTTTAGTAAGTTTTTTCTTTTCAAGCAATGCTATGCCATCATCCACGGCTTCAAGTGCCTTGTCATAGTCCTCTCGCTTTGACATATGCTTTGCATATACCGCCAATACCTTCGCATTCTTCCTGCCAGTCTCTTTTAAAAGTTTCTCCAAAAACTCCTCTGCACTGTCAAGGTATGCAGCATCCATCTTTTTGTCATACATATCTTCGTAGTACTCTACTATAGTAATACCTGCATTGATATGAAGCTCACTTTTATCGTCCTGCTTTGCTGCCCTTTCATACATCTCTATGGCATTGTCAATATTTATATCCATATCCGTATTACTGAGCTTGGTATATATTATAGCGAGCATATCCATATATTCGCTTCTGTTCTCATCTGCAGATGTAAGCAGTCTGTAGCTGTGCTCCGCCGCCTTATAATCTCCTGCCCTGTACTCCGCCTCCGCTCTGTATCTGAGTATATCTATTTCAAGGCCTCTTATACTGTTGCTGCCATGTGCTTCTATCGCCTTGTCAAACGCTTCCACCGCCTCGGCATACTTTCCCTCATTTAAAAGTGCCTTTCCGGCTTCAAAGTTTTTTCTCTCCTTGCCTGAACATCCGCCAAGCATAATGGCGGCAAGTATACCTACCGCAAACAATCTTCTAATTCTTCCCTGTACTGCCAAAGCCACCTCTGTCAACCTCATTCAATTCTTTTACTTCTTCAAATGTAAATGCATCCTGATGTTTTATTATCCTGAACTGACATATTCTGTCATTTAATTCTATAACGGTATCTCTCATCGCCAGTGCCGGAAACTTCCACTCGTCATTGTCTCCGCAGTAAGACTCGTCAACCACCCCCATAGAGTTTGTCTGCAGTACGCCGAAGTTTTTGAATGTGGAGCTTCTCGGTACCACCAACGCCTCATAGCCCTTGGGCAATTCCATTCCCACGCCAAGTTTTATCAGCTTATATTCTCCGCTTTTAAGTTCCACCCTTTCGGCAGCTCTTAAATCTATCCAATCACTTTTGCCGTCAATGAATTTGAGTTTTTCTATTTCATCACTAAAGTATTTTATCTTTATCTTCAACTGTTTATCCTCACTTATTTACATTTGCTTCACTCTCAAAGCCGAACTTCCATCCGGTCTCTTCTTCCACCTCATGTACAATTTCCGCCTCAAGGTCGGAATCAAGTCGCGGCAGAGACTCTTTTGACTCTATACCGAATCTTCTGAGGAACTCCTCCGTGGTCGCAAACTGTGCCGGTCTTCCCGGAGCATCCAGCTTACCGACCTCATACACCAGACCGAACTCCACAAGCCTGTTCACCACATGGTCCGATGAAACTCCTCTTATATGTTCTATCTCAGACTTGGTTATAGGTTGCTTGTATGCAATGATTGACAATGTCTCAAGTATGGCATCAGTCAGTACCTGCTTTTTGGGAGTCTTACAAACTTTGATAAGCTTGTCATAGTATTCAGACCTGGTACACATCTGCACACAGTCTCCCAAGTCTATTATCTGTATTCCTCTGTTATCCTTATTATATTTATCTTTTAACGACTCAAGATTTTGAATAACTTCACTTTCCTTCATCTCAAGGGCCGCACAAAGCTGTCTGATTTCTACAGAAGCTCCAAGTGCAAAGAGTATCGCCTCTATTGCCGCCTCCGTCTTGGTTAATTTAGCCATCAAGTATATCGCTAAGGTCTAGCGTTTCCTCCTTTCCCTCTTCTTCCAAAGTCTCTATCTGCATTTCACCGAAAACCTCTTCCTGTGACAGTGCAATCTTACCTATTTTCATCAGCTCAAGTACACTTAAAAATGTGACAACGACCTCAAGCTTTGTATGCTGATCTTCAAGCAATGCTCTGAAGGTAAACTTCCTATGTTTTCTGGCATACTCCATTACATCCCTTATCTTTTGCCTCAAGCGATACAGGCTCTTTTTATAGTGCCGAAATTGCTTCTTACCTTATCTATTCGGTTGTCCTTTTGCTTCATCACGCGGTCAAAGACCTGTCTTAACTTATGCAGATTAAAATCTCCGAAAAGCTCGTCAAGGTCTACAGGCTCTTTGTACTGTTCCACCTCATCAGGAATGGTCGGACTCTTATAAAGTATCTTCTCGGCATCAAAGTACTTACCTGCAAGTTCATTTGCCATAAGCTTATACTTCTTATACTCAAAGCAATCTCTCCACCAGCTCAGCTCTCGGGTCAATGACTTCATTGGTCTCTTCATCCTCTTCAAGAGGTAAAAGCATCCTCGCCTTTATATCCAAAGAGTGTTGTAGCCATCACTATAAATTCACTCATAAGGTCAAGGTCGTCCGTCTCCAAATGATTCATATAATTCAGATACTGCTCAGTTATACTTACTATCGGAATATCGTATATGTCACCCTGTCTCTCTCATAAGATACAGCAAAAGATCCAGCGGACCTTCAAATCTCTCCAATTTGTATGAAATCTCCATACTCACCTCTCATCAACTCACTCAACCTTATTATTGTATCAAATTTTCAAGCTCTTTTTGCGACCTTTAAGATTGATTACCTACAGCTCGGACATGTCATTGAGCCTGATATTTATACTATGTGTACCAAGTCCCTGCACCTATTATCTCTGTCATGTTTCCAAGTCTTTTCATTCCCACTACCAATCTGTTAAAAAATGAAATTGCGGGTCATTACTCCGATTCCCGCCAGATGCAGTCTTATCGTTCCTCCATGAAAATGTCACGCACAATGTCAAATCTACACCGCTTTTTCATAGTCTTTTATAAAAGAGGTAGAATGTACCATAAGTATGTTGTAATGTGACCTGTCAATATGCAGTCTCTCTTTTATATAACCTATATCAAGCGGCTTTTTAAACCTGCGCAAATAATACTTTTTTTCAAGGTCAAGCCCGTGAATACAGATATTCTCACCTATGTCCATACTGTCATCAGACAGATATACTATCCCCATATCTTCCAATATCTGCTTATATCTGTTATAGCCAAGCCCGAACTTGTTCTCAGACAACCTCTGCTCATGGTTGCCGTTTGCATATATACAGGTATATTTATCTGAAAGTCTCTTTAAAAGCGGCAGGACATTCTCTATTCCAAGCTTACTTTTTACCGTAATCATATCTCCGCCTATCAGCACGATATCAGGAGATATTTTATCTATCGCCTCAATAAGCTTTATATTATTTTTGCCGAAGCTGTTATTATGTAAATCGGTCAAAAAGACTATTTTTTTGCCGCCTTTTATCTTGTCGGTAGGTATATTGTAATGTACTACCTTAAACTTTTTTCTCTCATAAAAAGAACGGAGCAGCAAGGCACTACACCCCACTGCTCCCAATCCTATAATTTTAGAAAATATATTTTTCATCAAACTCCTAGCTTACCCAGACTCCATCGCTGTTTAATGCATATCCGTCCGGTGTGGTGGTGTTGTCAACATTTCACCATCACTTCCCAAAATAATACCATAGTCCGTTATACTTTAAGCCATGATGAAGGTTCATAGCACCTGAATCTTCCATATAGTACCATGAACCGCTTGTATCCTGTCTCCAGCCTCTTGCCATGCGTCCGTCTGCAGTCAAACCAGTACTTTTTACCGTTGATATTAAGAACCTCCGCTCTGGCACTTGCTGTTGTCCGACTTTATATAAAACCAGTTGCCGTTGTTTTCCTTTCCAACCGACATCAGGTGCCATTCCCGGACCGTAGTTTTCTAGACTTCATCGACGATGTTCTGATTTCTCTCGGTGCAAGCTCAACCTTTGCACTGTCCGCCATTGTCAATATTCTTGCGCTCTGCTTTGCCGAAAACCGCCTGATTTTTGCAACGGCTCTGCCTGCTGTCCCTTTGAATCAATGTTTATTCCGCCACTGCCTTGCTATAGAAAAGCCGTAGTCAAGCAATTTCTTCATATCGTCATAGTGAGGTGCCTCTGCATTTAAGTACTACCACTACAATCTGATACCGTTTCTTTCGGCAGCCGTTACAAGAGTATTTCCGGCACTCTTTGTATATCCGGTCTTACCGCCTATCACTCCGTCACACTTATCTCTCCCTGTAACCATCTTGTGGTGCATCTTTACAGAAGAAGGGCAGACTTTTGAATTTTGTAGCTGGACAGTATAACTTCCCGCACCCTGCCGCAGCCCTGAATGTCGGATTTTTAAATGCCTCAGCCGCAATAAGCGCCATATCCTTGGCTGTCGTTTTGTGGTTTTGGTTGTTAAGTCCGTTCGGATTTACAAAGTTGGTATGAGTTGCTCCAAGCTCTCTTGCTCTGTTATTCATCATGATTTGCAAAAAGCCTGCAACAGACCCTCCTATATGCTCTGCCAGCCCGTTTGATACTTCATTGGCGGATGCCAACATCATTGCGTAAAGTGCATCTCTTACACTCATGGTATCACCGACTCTGACAGGCAAAGTCGTTGCACCGCTCTCAAGATTTGCGACAGCCGAACTTTTAAAGTATACCGTGTCGTCAAGATTTGCCTGTTCCACTGTAAGTAAACCTGTCATTATCTTTGTGATGGATGCCGGCGCAAACTGAGTATCGCCGTTTTTCTCATATAAAAATTCGCCTGTGTTGGCATTGTATACCGCTGCTCCCTGTGCGCCTATATTTGGCGGCGTCGCCGCATATACCGCCATAGATTCAGGTACAAAAGATATTACAGTTACAGATAAGACTATCGCCAATCCTGTTGAAATTATTTTCTTCAGTCTCATATTTCCTTCCTACTTTTACTTTTATTGATGATAGCTCTGACCCATATTCAAACATACTTATAATGAGCTTCTGTATGATTATGCACTCATGTGTTAATATTGTATCACATATGTCGAACACAAGTATTAAAGTAAATCTTACATAGCTATGACTTTATACTAAACCTGGAAATTTAAATTAAGTAAAAAGTATGAATAGAATAATATTAATGAAAATCGTAATATAAAAAGGCCGAGCTCTAAAGCTCGGTCTGAAAAATTATTATATTTTCTATATATTTTCTGTAAGTTCATTTCATAATGTCCGCTACATGCTCAATCTTTGTTTTTGCTCTGTATGCATTGGCTCCGCAAAATAAAAGTGCATGGCTCTCGTCCGAGTTGCGGCACAACAAAGTGCCTCCGTGATACAGTAAGGTATGGTCTTTCTGTCACATACCGAAGTGGCAAGACAGTTGCAACAACGCCTTATCGGAACGGGCCGCTTTTTAAGTCTGTCCATAAAAGTCGTTTCTGATTGCTCTTCCCGGGCATACCTACAGGAGATTTTTGTGATAACTATATCCTCTTCTTTTAGCGTCTATATATGTCTGCTTATAATCATCAGGCGCGTCACATTCATATGTGGTGACAAACCTTGTACCCATCTGTACACCGTCCGCACCCAGACTCACGGCATGTACTATGTCCTCTTTTGTATATATACCACCTACTACAAATACAGGAATCTTTTGCCGAACTTTTTCTTCATAGATTCTTACTTCTTCTATAATTTCTTTTATTTCAGCATCATACTTTATCTCTTTTTGTAGTTTTTGCTTGTCATAGTGTCCGCACCCAGTTCATGAAAGCTCTTCATAGAAAAACCTAGAGTGTCCGCCTGCAAAGCGGTCCTTCTACTAACTACAGCATCTGCAGTGGTCTTATACTTTCTGTCCCACATCTTTCAATATGACTTTGGCACTCTTTCTGCTTGAAACTATCAGGTGCGATACAGGTTTTCTTTTCATTTCCGCTTATCTGTTGTCCCTTTTTGCCGAGTTCAGGCAAATCTATCAGCAATCCGGCACCTGATATAATAATATCCGCACCTGCTTTCACAGCCTCTATTACATAGTCCGCATATTTGATTGGGTTTGCCACCATTATATTAAAGCCTATAAAGGCACTAATCTTTTAATTTATCTAAAAACTTCGCTGCCCTGTTTGAATCCTTTGAATTTTTCAAACACCTGTGCGCTCAAAGCTCTGCCTTTATCAGTTCCAGTCTTTATAGCACGAAGATTTTGAGGTATCAGGTTCTTATAAAGTCATCATCTCTAAAGCCTATCATGCTGCTGAGATAATCCCCATTCCACCGTTTCCAGCCACATGTGCCGCCAGGAGGAAAAGCAGCTGATACCAACTCATACCTCCTGTATAATAGGATAGAGTAAACTTCTGTCACCTATTTTTAACACTTCCATATTTACCTTTCAGCTATTAAAATTTTTCTAAATCTGTTGTACCTGTTCTTTGCAATCTCTTCACCGACTTTGTAGCATTTTTCTCAAAGAAATCATCCATATTTGATGACAGCTCATCTACAACACTCATCTATTGTATCTATTGTCAAAGGAATACTTTTCTTTTTATAGCTCTATCTACAACTCCAAGTTCATTTAACTCTTTTGCAGTGATTTTTCATTACCTCAGCAGCCTCTTTTATTCTTCTTTGCATCCTTATAAGTATTGATGCAAAAGCCCTCAAATAAGTGTGAATATAGAGATGCTCCAAGCATCAGACTTCATTGCCACTGCAAGTGCCAAAGCTCCGCCTGAACCGCCCTCACCTATTACTACAGAGAGAACAGGTACTCTCATATCGCTCATTTCAAACAGCGCCCTTGCTATCGCCTCCGACCTGACCTTTTTCCTCGGCTTCAATACTGCAAAAACGCTCCCGGGTATCTACAAAACAGATAATCAGGCATATCAAAGTCATTTGCATGTTTCATCAGTCTGAAAGCCTTACGATATCCGCATGGGATTCGGCATACCGAAGTTTCTTATCTTGTTTTCTTTTCAGATTCTTTCCCGTACTACTTGCCACCACCATTACAGGCTTTCCGTTGTAGTTTGCTATTCCGCCTACGATTGCACCGTCATCACCTGAAAGTCTGTCACCGTGAAGCTCCATAAAGAATCCGAACAATTTATCAATATAATCCTTTGCAGTAGGTCTGTCCGCTCTTCTTGAAAGTACTACACTGTCCCATGCGCTCTTAGGCTGCTTCACCTTAGGCTGTTTGTGGTCAACTATCTTTGTATTGTCGCCCACCTCTTCCATCTTTTTCACCTTTTTGAATCCGCAGGTATGTGCTCTTAAAAGCTTCTTTAACACACCTCTTTGGTCGGCTCTTTCCACTATAGCATCTATAAAGCCGTGTTCAAGCAAAAACTCGGCGCTCTGGAATCCTTCAGGCAACTTTGTACCGATAGTCTGTGCTATTACTCTCGGTCCCGCAAAACCTACTCAGTGCCTTAGGCTCCGCAATATTATATCCCCAAGCATTGCAAATGAGGCACTTACTCCGCCCATTGTAGGGTCTGTAAGGAAGCTTATAAAAAGCTGTCCGGCTTCATGATGCTTTTTGAGTGCGGCTGAAGTCTTTGCCATCTGCATCAGTGAAATCATACCTTCCTGCATTCTGGCACCGCCTGAACATGAGTAGATTATGATAGGAATCTTTTCCTGTGTGGCCTTTTCTGTAGCGACTGTTATCTTCTCACCTACCACATGTCCATAGACGACATCATCAAAATCTTGCATCACATACGGCTGTTGCTGTTCTTACATTGCCGATAGTCCTTCACCCTGTTACTACCGCCTCGTTAAGCTTTGTCTTTACTCTTTCTTCTTCAAGCTTAAGCTCATAGTTCGGAAAATCCAAAGGGTTCGATACAGGCATTGTCTTGTTCCACTCAATGAAGCTTGCGTCATCCACAAGCATTTCTATTCTTCTGTATGCATGAACTCTGGAAATACCCTCCGCATTTCGGACAAGTATAATAATTTGCCTTAACATCCTCTGCAAAAATAGGTTCCTTACAGATCTTTACACTTTCTCCAAAGGCCCTCAGGAATATCCAGTTTTTCATTTCCGGGTTCTATCTTTGCATATGTCTTTTTGAACACATTTCTAAACATGACAACACCTCAAAACTTTCATTACGCATCTTAAACTGTTTTCTATAAATGAGTATCTATATCACCCTTTATAAAATCAGGGGTTGTTTATTATCTCATAGTTAAAGTCGATATTTGTATCCACACCCTCTATAACAATCTCACCAAGTGCCGATCTCATCTTCGCAATAGCCTCTTCTCTTGATTTGCCGTGCACTATCAGCTTTAAAAGCATTGAGTCGTAGAACGGAGATATCATATAGTCCTCATATATATGTGTATCCACTCTCACTCCGTTACCGTCCAGCAAATGCATACTTTGTAATTCTTCCCGGAGAAGGTGCAAAGTTCTTTCTCCAGGATTTTCTAGCATTTATTCTGCATTCAATAGCATGACCGTCTATTTTTCACATCCTTTTTGTGAAACTGAGAGCTTTCTCACCTGCCGCCACTCTGATCTGTTCCTTGATAAGATCCATACCTGTAATCCACTCCGTTACAGGATGCTCTACCTGTATTCTGGTATTCATCTCCATCAAAAGTAAAAGTTTCTGTGCTTATCCACCAAAAAAACTCAATGGTTCCGGCATTTCTCGTAGCCGGCAGCTTTTGCGCACTTACTGCCGCATTTTCCCATCTTCTCTCTAGACTTATCGTCAAGAAACTCTGACGGGCTTCCTCAAATACCTTTCTGATGTCTTCTTTGGATGGAGACAGTCTCTCTCTCCCAGGTGTACTACATTTCCATAGCTGTCAGCCATTATCTGAAACTCTATGTGTCAGTCTTTCAATATATTTTTCAATATACATGGAGTCGTCGAAAATCCCGCCATAAGCGCCTCAACCTTTTGCAGTCATAAAGTTCTCATGCAAAATCCACTTCACTCTTTGAAACTCTCATTTCCCTTGCCGCCACCGCCAAGAGCCGCCTTTATCATTACCGGAAAACCTACTTTTTTTGCAAGTTTCAGAGCTTCATCCACATCTTTTACGCTGCCGTCTGTTCCCAGTATTACAGGAATACGGGCTTTTTGCATGGTGGCTCTGGCCTCGCCTTATCTCCAAGCTTTGCAATAGTCTCTGACTTCGGTCCGATAAACTTTATACCGACTTCTGTACAAAGTCTTGCAAACTTTTCATTCTCTGATAAAACCGAATCCGGATGAATAGCCTCCGCACCTGTTGCTACAGCCGCACTGAGTATTCTGTCCATATCCAGATAGCTCTTAGATGCCGGTGCAGGCCCTATACAAATAGCCTCATCTGCCAGCATTGTATGCAAGCTGTCTCTATCCGCCTCAGAATACTGCACACACTGATGATGCCCATCTCTAAGTGCTCTGATAATTCTGACTGCAATCTCTCCTCTATTTGCTATCAATACTTTTTCTAAACATTTATTCTCCAATAATGAATGTAAGCTCAGCCTCTACCGCAATCTCACCGTCTACGCTTGCTACAGCTTTTCCTATTCCAATTCTGCCTTTTGATCTGATTATTTCATGACTTTTAACTTATCTCCCGGAACTACCTTTTCTCTTGAGATTTTGCAGAGTTTATAGCTCGAAATAAAGCTATCTTGCCCTTATTTTTCAGGTACTGAAAAGTATCGCCACCGCTCCTGTCTGTGCAAGCGCCTCTATCATCAGTACTCCGGGCATTACACGGCTCCTCCGGAAAATGCCCAAAAACTGAGGGCTCATTATATGTATACATACTTATATCCACACTTTTTGCCAGGTTCAGCTCCTCGATACAGTCAATAGCAGAAAAAGGATGCCTGTGAGGTATAATCTCTTGAATTTCCTTTGATTCCCAACTATATTCTCTGCTCCAATATAAACAGAGGCTGTCCGAACTCAACTACAGTCTCATCCTTTACAAATTTCCTTATAACTACCGTCAAAAGTCGCTCTCAAGCTCGTTCATCAGCTTCATGGCTTCAATGATACCTATTACTGACCTTTTTTCACTCTGTCTCCCACATTTCACAAAAGCTCAGGGCATCAGGTGAAGGTGAACTGTGAAAGTACCTACAAGCGGTGAATTAATTGTGATGTCCTTTAGCTTCCACAGCTATCTTCGTATTTGGAAGCCTCAAACTTACGCTCTGTGCTACAGGTACGCCTGAACTTCTCCCGCCACAAGCTTTGTCTTATTCTTCTTTATAACAATTTTTCTCCGAATCGGTAGCATAGTTTAATGTATCGACATCGTTCTTACTTACAGTCTCTATCAGCTTTTATAATCTCTTCTATTTGCATACAGTCTACTCACGAAATTTTTTAATAACTATACTTGCATTGTGACCGCCAAAAACCGAGTGAATTGCTTATAGTTGCATTTACTTCACATTCTCTAGGCTCTGTCAGAAATCAAGATCACCTCCGGATCTTTGTTTATAAGACCCACATTCTTATGCATGAATCCGTCTTCAATAGACTTCACACATACAATAGCCTCAACACCTCCTGCGGCACCAGTAAAGTGACCTACCATTGACTTGGTTGAACTTATTCGACTTTATTTGCATTCTCACCTAAAGCACTCTTTATAGCCTTTTGTCTCAAACAAGTCGTTGTGATGTGTTTCCTGTACCGTGTGCATTTACATAGTCGATATCGTCAGGAGATATTCCTGCATCCTTTATTGCAAGCTCCATAGCCTTTTGCCGCTCCCGAGCCGTCCTCTGCAGGTGATGTGATATGGAAAGCGTCTGGGTTGCACCGTATCCCGCCATCTCGGCATAGATATGTACTCCTCTTTTCTTTCGCATGCTCAAGTTCTTCCAAAACTAAAACTCCTGACCCTCTCCCATAATAAAATCCGTTTCTGTCCTTATCAAAAGTATAGACGCTCTGTCAGGATCGTCTGTAGTATTGAGTGCCGTAAAGTAAATCCGGCCACACCTATAGGTGTTATGGAACTCTCAGTACCTCCTGCAAGCGTACATCCGCCTCACCGTAAAGGAATGGATCTGAAAGCCTCACCGATACAGTTGGTTTCCTGTAGCATTTGACAGTTACCACATTTATATTCTTTGCCATAAGACCGTAAGCAATTGCTACATTTCCTGCAGCCATATTTGAAATCATCATAGGTACCAAAAAGCGAAGCGACTCTGCCCGGTCCCTTTTTCAGGAGCTTTGTGTACTCTCTTTCCATCGACTGAGTGATCCGATTCCCGATCCTGCAGCCACTCCCACCATATACGGGTCTTCTTTTTCCATATCAAGCTTGGCATCTTCAATGGCTTCCTTGGTAGCCGCTACCGCAAACTGTGAAAACTGCTCCATTCTTCTTGCGGACTTCGGATCCATATGCTGCTTTTGCATCAAGCCCTTAACCTCGGGCTGCAAGCTTTGCCTCTATAGTCTGTAGTATCAAAATATGTTATCGGTCCTATACCGTGCACGCGCTTTTTGATATTCTCCCAAAAATCAGTTACATTTTAGACCTATAGGGTGATGGCTCCCATACCTGTAATAACAACTCTTCTTCTCATAGTCACCTCATTTACATGCTCATTCCGCCATCTATTTTGATGACCTGACCTGTAATATATCTCCTTCTTCTCCTGCCAAATATGCCGCCATATTTGCTATATCCTCTGCCTCACCCTGATATCCCAGAGGATGATTGCATTATCTTTGACTTGGCGTCATCAGTCATCGCCTCAGTCATATCCGTCTTTATATGTCCCGGTGCTATTGCATTTACGGTGATATTTCTGCTTGCCATCTCTCTTGCGGCAGTCTTTGTCATACCGATGACTCCCGCCTTTGATGCGGCATAGTTTATCTGTCGCATTGCCCATTACACCGCTATACGGAAGAAATATTTATTATTCTTCGGCTCTTTTCTTAATCATATATTTTGAAACAACTTGCATAGTGTTAAATGTACCTTTTAAGTTGGTAGCTATTACCACATCAAAATCTTCAGGTTTCATTCTCATCATCAAATTGTCTTTTTGTGATTCCGGCGTTGTTTACCAATATATCAATCTTTCTTCTTCTGTTATAGATGTTTTCAATCATCTGTTTTGTACTGTCATAATCCGATATATCACATTGGCAAATCTTTTGCCTTCCGCCTTATCTTATCTCTTTTTGACAACTTTTTTGCCGCCTCATGATGAGGCGTAATTTACATATACAAGCGCTCCGTCAGCTGCCAATTTTTTTGCTATAGCCGCTCCGATACCTCTGCCTGCACCTGTAACCAAAGCTACTTTTCCTTCCAACCTTTTCATCTTGCCTCCAAAATCTGACTGCAAACATTTGCTACATCCGCATACTCTTCTATATTGTAGAATCTTTCACCTGTGGATCGATTTTTCTTTACCAAAGCCTGCCATAGTCTTTCCCGGGCCGACTTCTACAAAGGTATCCACACCCCATTCAATCATCTTTCGTATACTCTGCTCAAGATGTACGCTTCCCGACACCTGCTCTATAAGATTTTTCTTTATATAGTTCTTATCCGTAACAATCTGTGCATTCACATTTGCCACATAAGGTATCTGTATATCGTTTATTGTGATTTCATCAAGTACCTTTGCAAGTTTTTCTCCGGCTTCCCTCATAAGTCCCGAGTGAAAAGCTCCGCTTACCTTAAGAGGCAATACTCTCTTTGCTCCGGCTTCTTTCAACTTTTCACCTGCAAGTGCCACCGCTTCCTTAGTACCTGATATTACGGTCTGTCCCGGGCAGTTATAATTTGCCACCCAGCATCCGTCTATATCATCCACTACGGACTTGATGGTATCATTGTCCAAAGACAATACGGCACTCATGGCACCGCCCTTTATCTCCGACATATACTGTCCTCTTTTATCCACTGTAGCAATTGCATCCTTTGCACTTATCGCACCGCTAAGGTAAAGTGCCTCATATTCTCCAAGGCTAAGTCCTGCACATATATCTGCTTTAAGCCCTGTTTTTTCGACAGCCTTCAACATGGCTATACCTGTAGCCACCATAGCTATCTGTGTGTATCTTGTATTGTTTAATTCATCATTTCTTTGAAAATCAGATCACATGCATCTATTCCCGTTACAGTCTTTACACTATCAAAAACTGCTCTTGAATCCGCATCATTTTCATAAAAACTTTTGCCCATATTTTGTTTTTGAGCTCCCTGTCCCGGGAATAAAAATGCTATCTTCATAATTTATACTAAGCTCCCTGCATTCTTTAAAAGATTAGTTGCCTCACTCATTATCTCGTCAATGATTTCTTTTGCGCTTTGCTTCTTGCTTACAAGACCTGCTATCTGTCCCGCCATAACTGTTCCGTGTACTATATCGCCTTCCATAACGGCTTTTCTTAATGTACCCAGTGTCAAATACTCAAGCTCTTCAAAACTCTTGCCCTCGGCCTCAAGTTTTGAATACTCTCTGGTCATGGCGTTTCTAAGACTTCTTACAGGATGTCCGTGGCTTCTGCCCGTTACTGCAGAATCTATATCCTTTGCCGCTATTATTCTGTCCTTGTAAGCCTCACTTACTATAGACTCGTCGGCTACCACAAATCTTATGCCCATCTGCCGCCTTGGCTCAAGCATAAATGATCGCCGCAGGGTCCTCTGCCGTCTGCAATACCTCCAGCCGCAATAACAGGTATATTTACCGCATCAACCACCTGAGGTACAAGAGTCATAGTTGTAGCTTCACCGATATGTCCGCCGCTCTCCGTACCCTCGGCAACCACGGCATCCGCTCCTGTTCTTTCCATTCTTCTTGCAAGTGCCACACTCGCTACAACAGGAAATTACCACTATTCGAGCTTCTTTCCACATCTTCCTATACTTTTCAGGAGAACCGGCACCGGTAGTAACTACTTTTATACCTTCTTCCACTACTACTTTAGCGATATCTTCAGCATGTGGTGACATAAGCATTACATTTACGCCGAAGAAACGCTTGTAGCTTCTTGCCTCTCTTATCTCGTTTCTTACGACTTCTGCAGGTGCAGTGGCACCTCCTATAAGACCTAAGCCGCCCGCTTCACTTACTGCTGCTGCAAGGTGGTGTTCGGCAACCCATGCCATACCGCCTTGAATTATCGGATATTCTATGCCTAATAGCTTTTGTTATATCTGTTTGCATTACTTTTCCTCTGCCCTTTTTAAGAAAACGCCCGTAGGCGTTTCGTTATTTTTATAAATTGTCTACGCCCTTGTCCTAAGGTAATTTACCACATCTCCTACAGTCAAAAGCTTCTCTAAATCCTCTGAAGGTATCTCAACACCGTAGTTATCCTCAAGTGCCATTACCATCTCAAAAAGGTCAAGTGAGTCTGCATTTCAAATCATCCTTGAAAGCTTGACTCCCAAGTAATCTCTGAAGCGTCGATATTGACTGCTCTGCAATAATTGATTTCATTTTTCTCTGACATAATTTTCTCCATTCTTTAGCAATATGCTTATTTTATAGTAAGTTGCAGCCTGTATGACTACAATCTTAATACACATGTTCCCCAGGTTAATCCTGCTCCGAATCCGCAAAGCAAAATCAGATCACCTTTTTTTGCCATGCCCTTTTTCATCACCTCATCAAGTAACAGCGGTATACTTCCTGCCGAAGTGTTTCCGGTTCTTTCAAGGTTATGCGGTAACTTTTCAAGCGGAATATCAAGCTTTTTTGATACCGCCTCAAGTATTCTTAAGTTTGCCTGATGTAAAAGGAATAAATCTATATCATCCTTATTAACTCCCGCCTTTTTTATAGCATTTTCTATGCTGTGAGGCACGGTTCTGATGGTGAATTTAAAGACTTCCTGTCCGTCCATCCTTATATATCTGTCATCGCCGTAGGAGTTGTCATACAGTGCAAATCCCTTGCTTCCGTCCGCACCGATATCAAAGCTTAAGAAATCCTCTTCGATATCCGATTTTTTCAGTACCGCAGCGCCCACACCGTCACCGAAAAGTACACAGGTGGTTCTGTCGCTCCAGTCCATCTCTCTTGAGAGTACATCGCCGCCGGCTACAAGAGCATACTCGATATCAAGAGTACACATCATGGAATATGCAATACTTAAAGCATATATAAATCCTGAGCAAGCCGAGCTTACATCCATACAGGCACAATCACTTGCACCCAAAAGCGGTTGTAACTCACATGCGGTGTTCGGAAGTCTCTTATCTTGAGTGGATGTTCCCACTACTATCAGACCCAAATCCTTACCTTCGATATTTGCAGATTTAAGTGCTTCCTTTCCGGCCTCAAATGCAAGACTTACAAGGTTTTCATTCTCACCTATTATATGTCTTTGCTTGATTCCTGTCCTTTGACTGATCCATTTCATCACTTGTATCCACCATTTTACTAAGATCGTCGTTTGTCAAAATCTTAGACGGCAACTTTGAGCCTGTTCCTGCAAGTGCTATTCCCATTTTTCATAAGTCCTTTCGTGAGACTTCATCAAGTTAAGTAATAGGATTTTGTAAATGTCATCTATTCACAATCCCAAATGTAAAAATACTTTGATACTCAAAGTTTTTAATTTTGTAAAGCCTTTGTCAGAGGTCTAAATTTCCCCGATTTTCAAATTGTACCTCATAAAAACAATGGTGTTGTTAGCATATAATAGCATAGTTAGTAGATGCCAATCATTTTAGTTTTTATTAATTTTTAATGATTGAAATACCGGATAAATCAATATTTTAAAGATATTATCTCAAACCTCTCGCATCTTAAAATTGTAACAAAAACACTGCAGTTAGGCCATCAAAACTACTATTTTTCAGAATGTATTTTTCCTTGTTTTTATTAAAATAATCTTGAAAATTTTTATTAACATGTAGTACTTTAAATGTGTAAAAACTTAACATAGAAAGAAAGAGGAATTTTCTATGGTAACATTTGATGATCGGCCTTGTGATTCTAATCGTCGGCGGACTTCTTTATGGGCAGCTATGTGACCATGTTTTCCAGGCCTGACGACAGAGAAACACCGGCTTATGCAAAAGCAGGACGGCGTTGACTATGTGCCCTATGCCAACATGGAAAGAAATGCACTTATCAACCTACTCTAATATCGCAGGAACAGGACCTATTCTCGGACCCTATCAGGGTATACTGTTCGGACCTATAGCACTTCTTACAATACCGATAGGTAATGTAATCGGCAGGTGCGGTTCACGATTACTTTGCAGGTATGATTTGTACAGAGACGGCGGTGCTCAGATGCCGGAGATGGTTCGCAAATACACAAAGCAAAACCGTGTTCTGGGATTTATGATGTGTTTGTATGTCTTACTGCTTTACTTGTGGTACTGTATTTATTTACACACCGGTGATATAGCCGCAACTCAGGTCTTTCGGTTTTCAGCGGTGCTCTACAGAAAGTTTCAACATGGGTTATTTACGAGCTATCTTTTGCTTATTACCTTGTAGCAACCGTGTTCCCGATTGATAAGATTATCGGACGTGTTTATCCCTATCTTCGGTGCAATCTTTGGTATTCTCTGCACTCGTGTATTCGGTGCAATGGTTATCTTCCATTATCCCGCTGGTAGAATGTTTGAGGGCAGTTGGGCAACACAGTCTTTTGACTACAGTCGCATACTTTAAAGCAGGGCATTTTATCCCGATTTTCTTTGTTACCGTAGCCTGTGGTATCCTTTCCAGTTCCACTCATCACGAGACAGCTCTTGTGGCTCGTACAATTAAAGAGTGAAAAAGACGGTCGTATGACATTTCTACAATATGATGGTTGTTGAAGGATTTATCGCTATGGTTTGGGCTGCCGGTACAATGGCATTTATCAGTTCACAGCCGAACGGCGGTATCACAATGCAGCTTAGTGACAGGGTGTATGGCAGTATATGATCAAAAAGGTCGGAGAGCATTGTTGATTTCTCCTACCAGTGTTGTCGGTGTGGTATGTAGATATGCTCTTGGTCCCTATCGGAGGTGCCGTAGCACTTATCGGTATTATTATCTTACCTATAACATCAGGAGATACAGCACTTCGTGCACTAGACTTACAATTGCCGATACATTTCCATATCAAGCAGGATAACAATGCAAGAAGACTAAGTCTTGCCGTACCCTATTTTTCGTTATAGTAGGTGCAATCCTTGTTTGGGCAAAAGGTTGATCCTAAAAGGGATTCAACACACTTTGGAGATACTTGCATAGTCTAACCAGACAATGGCACTCTTCCCACTTGCCGCCGCATACTATCTATCTAATGATAAATGACAAGAGCAAAATGGGCATGGATGACTCTTATGCCCGGTGCATTTCTACACATATATATGTGCATGCTATATATTGAATGCAAAAGCTTGGCTTCGGTCTAAGCTGGAGTGTTGCATATATCGGAGGTGCAGTTGTTGCTGCAATTTATGTAGTGCTTGCTATCTGGAGAGGTAAAAAGGGCGTACTCTCCGATCCCCAGACAAATCAAATATACTTGCTACTCCCAAGGCAGTTGTAATATAATACTGTCTCGGGAGTTTTTATATTTTTATTAAACAGAGGAATATGGAAATTTTAGAATTTTTAAAACAGGAAAATATATCAGATAAAAATTATTTCAGAGATAAGTTCATTCAGAAGCTTTCTATAAACTTGAAGCCGAGGATGAAAAAGAATCCTAAAGATTCCTATCTCTACTACGCAAAGAAATTTGGGAAGAAGCTGCTACAGCTATAATAGCAGGTGAAAATATCCTGCTTGACGGTCCTAAAAGCTACAGGTAAAGAATGTATTGGCTACAGAAATCTTGCACATGCATTTGCAAGACCGCAATGGGATATATCACTATATATAAATACCGATGCATCATCTCTTATAGGCTCTGACACCTTTGAAAACGGAGAGGTAAAGCTTAGAAAAGGACCTATATTAAACTGTGCCGTAAAAGGAGGTTTCGGTGTACTTGATGAAATAAATATGGCAAAGAATGAATCTCTTGCCGTGCTTCATGCAGTACTTGACTTTAGACGAACCGTTGATTTGCCGGGATATGACAGAATCAAATCTTCATGAGGCTACAAGATTTATCGGTACTATGAACTACGGATATGCCGGAACAAGGGAGATGAATGAAGCACTCGCATCCAGATTTATGGTACTGCATATGCCTGTTATATCGGAAGAGAATTTACAAAAGCTTATAAAGGACAAATACCCTACTCTAAAGCCTGAATATATCTCACAATTTGCCACTCTTTTTGATGAGATAAGGATGTGAGGGTGGTGAAATTTCTACAAGAAGTCTTGACCTCAGAGGCCTTATCTCCTGTATAGAATGATGAAAAAAAGGACTTGGAGTTACAAAAGGCTTTACAAATGGGACTTATCAATAAATGCTTTGATGAGTATGAAAGACAGCTTGTACTTGATATTGTAAGTGCCAGATTGCCTGAAAGCCTTTTTCAGGGGAGAGTGTTTTTTCATGATCTTGACAGAGTTTGAAAAAGAGAGCCGCAAAAATATGATTTGGAATGCCGCAGGTAAATTATAATGTTTCCATCGGGCTTTCGTATGTATGATAATGAGGCAAAGAGCCGATCTTTATTGGAATACCATACTAGCGGCAGCTATGCACATTTTGACTGGAAAAAGGTTAAAGGTTTTATAATCCTTTCCATGAAACCATGGGTCAGGGAACCTATGAGACATTATTTTTGGATTGCACTGAAAACTCCACCTTTGAAAAGGAAAAAGAATTTAAGACCGAGTCTGCTACTCCTTAGAAAGAGTATTGCAGGCAAAAAGCTAAGGAATTTATGCCAGTATTGCGGGAAAGCAGAGAGGATGGATACTTGAAGGCCACTATAGAATCTCAATCGGTGAGGACGCGGACTGCCGGATATGGTGGACAGGAAAGCTCTTATCTGAAGTTGAAATCGGTGCGGATGTGGATACTGAAGGGTTTTATAAAGAGCCTCTTTCAGATACTCTTGCAAAAATATTTTTACCTACTCTTCCGGAGTATCTGCAAGGTTTCAAAAACACAGATTCAAAAGTTCCTATGCAAGACTTTTCTTCGGTAAAAAGCAGGTGTATCAAATGAAAGTATCAGGTGCGACCAAACTGGTACTCGGCTATGTTGAAAATCGAGGGAGGTGCAGATGCCTCTGCATTTGAAACCGACTCGGAAAAATTTAACAGAGTCACGGAGGAAGGACTTAGAAAAATATATCAGCAGACTATTTCGGCAAATCCATCTGTGATGATAAAAACCTCTGAAAAATACAAAGAGTGCTGTGTAGTAATCACACAGGTGCCAGAATATTTTTTTACAAGAGGTGAGAGTGAAAAAAAAGTAACAGGATTTTTGCCTGCAAGATGCGAAAGAGAAATGCAAAAAGCAGTATACTAAAAACATGAAAATTTTTCTTTTGACAATATAGGGAAGCAATAATGCAGCTATCTTGGAACTTACAAATCGTATCAAAAATGCTCTGCTGACTCAGCTTGAGCCTACTACCGTTTATTCAAAAGACCGAGTAGTTAAATCCCGGCTCTTGTCTGGAAGGCATTGTATCTTAACAATAATAAGATTTTTTTGAAAAAGCAGGTGGCGGAAGGCAGCGGCAATATAAGTGTCGATATTTTTACTGGATGCCTCAGCTTCACAGATTCATCGTATGGACACCGTATCCACACAGAGGCTACATTATTGCAAAAGCACTTGATAACTGCCATGTCCCGGTAAGGGTTTGGGGGTATTCTTCAATGAACGGATACACTGTAATGAATCTTTACAGAGATTATAATGAGACCTCAAAAAACAATGAAATATTCAGATTCTTTACCACAGGTGCCAACAGAGACGGACTTGCTCTAAATGCACTGATTGAGCAGATGAAGATACCGCTTCACATAGAGTTGTGATATGGCTGACTGATATCAAGCCGAATGATATGCTTGAGGTCAAGGGCAAATCAAGAAATTACAGCGGTGATATTGCTGTTGAGGATATGACTGAACTTGTACATAAGGCAAAACTTGAAAACATATATGTACTCTGTGCCTTTACCGGAGATAACGCAGACCTTCCGAATGTTCAAAAAATATTCGGCAGAAGTTTTGTAAAAGTAAAATCACTTGATAATTTTGCATCTTTGGTCGGAAATATGCTGCAGGCGGAAATAAGGAGAATGTAATAGAGTAGTTTGTCAAAACAGGCAAACTACTCTTTTGCATACTTACTTTTTAATTTTCACATATCAAACCACCTTATAAAAAGTCCAAGGGCAACCCAAAACTCCTATATTTATAACTATTGCCACAATATCCCAAAACAACTGCATATCCATAACAAATCCTCCTCATTCCCCATTATAAACTTATTCACGAAAATTTTTACTTAGTTTTATTGTACATCTTATATATCAGTTGTCAATGTCTGCGGCTTATTATATTTACTCCACATAAAACATCTCTGAGGCTCAACACTCCTGATGTTGGAGAACTTGACTAGAATTAGTATCAATATTTAGGTACACAAGAGTGTACATCGTCATAGTACTATAATAAGAAAAATTGTCAATTGTATAAAATATATTGTAATCAACAGTACAAACACAATAAATACTAACTCAACTTCAAACCACATTAACTTTTTTCCAATAATAGTATCCACTATGACTGCTATAGCAAAAGCTACATTAATTAAAATAGTCATAGCCGAGTATTTATCACGGATATATCCACTGTTAGTTATAACTATATTGGCTATAAATATAGCGGCCAAAACCTCTATATAAAGTATGTCTTTTGTCATCTTTTATTCTTAATACTCTGCGTATCATTCACGAAAATGACAATAAAAACATGAAAAATACTATATTATCAGAAATACAAATCCTAAAAATCTAAAAATCCTAGAAATCTAAAAATTTTTAAATCTGTATATATATTCTCCAAATTTTCCATCAAAGTTCTCCCTCATTAAATTACATATTTTCTAATCTTTTAATATAGTATCAAAATATTCCATCTAAAGTTGTTCCACATAACAAACTACATTGCCGAGCATTTAATATAAAACTTTATATGTTCAGATAAATGACTTATCAATTTTATGCATGTTGAAACTTGTTATACATTTATATATATATTACATTAAATTCTCCCAAAGCATCTGCTAATATAATAGTTTTATAAATGGATGAAGTATAACCTCTCTCTACATTGCTAATATATTGTTGAGACAAATTTGTTAAATTTAATAACTCTATCTTAGTACAGCCTTTTGGCTTTTCTCAATAGAAGCCGAACTATTACATATTTTATTTCTTCCAATGATTCTACTTACTATTTGTATATATAATACCACAATATCTCTCAATACAATTATAATTGTAAAATTTTACAGAGCTCTTTGACAGTTTGTTTACCTAAATAATCATAAAAATCCTACAACCCGCATATAACCTACATTCTTTAGTTAAATTTTTACTAGAATGTTCGTTTTATTATATAGTATTTTGTGCTATAATAGGAGATTGAAGTTACCTATGAAAGTTACTACATCAAAATCAAAAATGCTGAGTCATTCTATATTTCTAAAAAGTTTTCATCAACGACTGAGGCAAAACTTGAAACGCAAAATATTATGAAAAACCGAGTTTGAAGCAAGGCTGTAGCTACAAAGAGTTGACAGAATTACAGCTCACTTCTTAACTTGTTTTTAGCATTGATTATTTACAGATATCTTGAAAGCATTAGAACACAAATATACATAACACAAGGCCTATAATGGAAGAGATCTAAAAACCTTTAAAGGTTTTTAATTTTGGATATGTAAAAGAGCAAGGTTTTTATACCGCTATATAAAAAGAACAGGAGCTTACAGATAAGCTATATAAGTTGTCATTTTATCACAGATTTTGAATTTATAACAAAAAGTCAAATGAGAACAATTAAAACAAAGTAAGGAAAAATAAAAATACTGTTTTTAGTTTCAAAACGTGGGAAATACCCTCCAAAAGCCGCTAAAACACAGGGCTTGAAGGTATTTTATGTTCAAAACTGTCAAAGACAGGACTATACATGAAAAATTGTCAATTGTATAAAATATATTGTAACCAACATTGTGTTCAATATATTTTCATATTATCACCTCCATAAAGGTAGGCAGATTGTCCCATTCATGTCTTTCAACTCTTTTTCTTTATAGTATGCTCTTCACCGAAAAAGATACAAACTGTCCACCAAATCACTTACCTGATTGAAGTGGTGACTGGTAATTATCAGTGTCTTTCCCGCCTCTTTCAAAGAATATAAAACATCCTTTATAAGCTCCACATACCTTGGTGAAAGTCCGTTAAAAGGCTCGTCAAGTATTATCACCTCAGGATTCATGGTAAGTACTGAGCCTATAGCCACAAGCTTCTTTTCACCGCCTGATAATTGATAAGGTACTCTGTTTTTCAGATGTTCTATCTGTAAAAGTTTTAAGCAATCTTCCACTCTTCTTTCCACCTCGGTCTCGGGCAGTCCAAGCTGCCTCACACCGAAGGCAAGTTCCTCATAGACTGAGAAATTGAAAAGCTGCACATCGCTGTTTTGAAATACAAATCCTATTTTTCTATAGAGGTTTGATACTCTTTTTAAGCCCTTTATATATGCCTTATTTATCTCTTCACCGTCAAAAGTATATTTACCCTCACTCAAAGCAAAAAGCCCAACAATAATCTTAAGCAAGGTAGACTTTCCGGCTCCGTTCGGACCCATTATAGATACACTCTCTCCCTTTTTTATATCAAGGTTTATATGGTCCATTCCTATTTGATTTTCATAAATATATTTTTCCGTTTTTCAATATGAATCATATCTGCCCTTTCAATATAAAAAAATAAAACTATAAACAATATACAAACAGCTATATGCAATATGTCGGATTTATTTAACTTCAGTCTTTTACTTACTTTAACCTTATTCCGTATCCTCTAAGCAGCATAGCCTCATAAAGACTCTTCATATGCTCCTTGCTTATCAGATATACCTGTCCCAGTATTGCACCTGTAAGTTTTTTTGAAACTCCACCTCCAACACTTCTTATCCTGACGGCATAAAGTATATTCCTTATGTGATTTCCAAGAATATAAAAATATTTGATTGCGATATCAAATATCATAACTATCTCCTCAGGAAGATATAGACCTCTAAGTCCTGTTATAAAATCACTCCACGAGGTCTTTGTCAAAAATACCGAGAGGTTTAAAAGCAAAAGCACGGTTCTGATAAGGAAAAAAGCCGGATGAATACTTGGATGAAGCAAATAGCTCGGCAATAAAATAACAGCGGTAAAAATAATAAGTCTTATCAGTTTTCTTACAATAGACCTTATTTCTCTGCCGTCAAAAAAGGCAATCTCCGCCAGGAAAAAGATTCCGACAGTCCATAAAAACACTATGCTTTTACTGTTATAAATAAGTACAAGCAATATAAGCAATTCACAGATTCTTATAACCGGACTGTCGTCATATTTCTTTCTGTTCCCAATCTTTAAATAAGATAAAAGAGAAATAACAGTTGAAAGATTGCTTTGAAGAAAACTGTTTTTAACTTCAAATCTGTCCTCTGTCATTTCTTCTCTCATCATCCAATCAGGCAATGTCTGATTTGTCATACATACTTCCTATCAGTTTTGAAATAATGAAAAATAAAAGTACCGCCGTCACCGCACTGAGCACATATCCGATGCCTACATTTATACCCGGTATCTCATAATCTGTGAATAATGAGTTAAATGAGATTCCGTTCGCCATTCCTGTAGGCAATGTAGACATCGTATTTGCAGATTGAAGCTTTTCAAGCAACTCCTCTCCCGACCATTCTCCAAATGCCGTTCCGGATGCTATAAGTCCTATAGGAGTGATAATTACAAGAAATGATATAAGCCCGTAGAGCTTTCCTATCAGACTCTTACCTACACTTTTTTCATTGTATATTGCATCCGGAGAAGCTATATTTACAAAGCGATATATTACCACAGTGAAAAACACTTCCACCCAACCTGCTATCACCATATGCGGAATAAGCATTGCAGGTATTGTCACTGAAAGCGGATACGGATTATAAAGCGGCAACCCGTTACTTGTTGCTATTATCGGCTGAATACCAAGCTCTATCGCTGTAAAGAATGCCGCAATATTGATTCCGATGAATGCTCCTGCTCCCGCTCCGATATAGTTATGTCCTATTTTTCTGAAAAAATTATAGATTGCGTATCCGCTAAAAGGCATAAGGATTGCCATATTGAAGATATTGGCGCCAAGCGAGAGTATTCCGCCGTCACCAAATAAAAATGCTTGCAGTATAAGCGCCACACTTACGCAAAGACTTGCGGCATAAGGTCCCATCAATACGGCTAAAAGTACACCTCCGATAGCATGTGCCGTTGTACCTCCCGGTATAGGTACATTAAACATCATCATAAGGAATGAAAGCGACGCACCCACTCCAAGCATAGGCGCAAGCTCTCTGTTCTCCTTAAGCTCAAGTCTTACTTTAGACACGGATACGGCCAAAGGCGGAAAGGATACTACACTTAAAGCCGCACAGGTAGCCGGTCCCAGATAATTATCAGGTATATGCATATTTCTCCGATCTATCTTTGATTTTTTCTAAGTTCCAAATGTTTCAACCCTCTTATCTCTTCGCGATAAAAGTTTATAAAGTCCCACATAATACCAAGATTGTTGTGGTTGCTCCTGCCCAAAATTCGAAGCACAAAACCATATTTTTCCAAGGCGGTAATACCGTATATTCCTTCAAACTCTTTTGTATCAAGCGCCTCTTTACTTCTTTTTATCCAATTTGTACAAAAATTTTCGTCAATTATTACAACAGAATTAAAATTGGTATAGCCCTCAAAAAGTCCAAGCTCACCCATATTTTCTTCTCTCGGATTCACTATCAAATAGTCATTGAATACAAGCTCATCATCATATAAAATCTTTGTCTTTAAATCCACTTTATTGTACAAAAAAGGTGTATCGCTTTTTAGACCAACCGGCAGTCAATCCGTCGGTTAATATAAGACTTCCTCCCTTTTTTATATCTGCAAATGTCTTTTGATAATATATGGCATCCTCATATGGAATAACCTCATCAATATAGTACTCCAGAAAGGCATTTTCCTTTACCATAATCTCATTTAACTGTGACGTGGTTTTACCGTTTGGGCATTTATAAATATAATTCGGTGTCTGAGTGGTCAATATCGCATGGGCATCTTTTTCAAGCGTCGCAAGATTATAATACTTCTCACCCTCTACAAATCCTCCGCCGGTAGCCACCAAAAAGTACAAAGGAGTATTATCTTCAGTTGGAATCTGTGCGGAGATCCTTGAGTTGCCGCTTCTATAGCGATTGGTAAGAACCGTCCTGTCACCGCGTTTTTCAAAGGCGATATCACTTACTCCGTCATAGGATCTGTTCATTTATAATCCTTCCAGTAAAACATCTTTTTTTATCCAATCAATAACTCCTGATAAGCCTTCATCAGTTTTCAGATTTGTGAAAAGGAAAGTTCCGCTCTCACGGAATTTTTCAGAGTCTGTCTTCATTCTGTTAAGATCCGCTCCTACATATGGTGCAAGGTCTATCTTGTTGATAATAAAAAGATCGGACTTTATCATTCCCTGTCCGGCTTTTCTTGGAATCTTCTCTCCTTCAGCCACATCTATAATATATATTGAAAAATCCACAAGTTCAGGGCTGAATGTAGCCGCCAGATTATCTCCGCCGCTCTCCAAGAAAATAAGATCAAGCTGTTCCGGGAATCTCTCTTCAAGCTCATCAATAGCCGCCAGATTCATAGAAGCATCTTCTCTGATAGCCGTATGTGGGCAACCGCCTGTTTCCACGCCTATTATTCTTTCCTCAGGCAGTACGGAATTTGCCACCATAAACTGTGCATCTTCCTTTGTATAAATATCATTTGTAATTACAGCTATACTGTAGTCATTCGCCATATGGCGAGTAAGTCTTTCTATCAAAAGTGTCTTTCCCGAACCTACCGGTCCTCCGACACCTATACGAATTGCTCTCTTCATAATTCACCTTTCTACTACGACATAAAAAGCCTTGACTCTTGGCTTTCATGTCTGATCTGCGCAAGCTCTATACCTATCATACTTGCACCCAGATACTCCTCATCCAAGTCTTTAATCTTCTCATAGATAGAAAAAAGTCTCTCACTGATATTATGTAAAATAATCTGTCCTTCCATCTGTCCCAGCGGAACGGCACGGACCGCATTTTGAACCATAGTGGATGCAATGCTGTAGCCGTAAAGAATAAAGGCATCTTCAACATCTATACCCTTTTCAAATGCAAAAGCGGCAAATACAATTGCAGGACTGCCGAAACACTTTTTTCTCTTTATCTCTTCTTCATATCTGACAATTGTTTTTATATCACCGTACATTCCCTTAAGAAGCCTTATCATCTGTTTTGCAATAAGTTTTGTACCGTTTCTCGTTTCCGTTGCAAGAGTAGACATGGTGATAATCTTATCGTACTCACAGATCTTTTCAAAATCATTATTTTTAAGTGCCTGCATACATAATAAAATAAGCAAACCTTCACTGTACTTAAACTGATTGTCAAAATAGTTCTTAAACCAGATTTCAAACTCCGGTGCTTTTTTTATTCTTCTGTCACTGAGATAATTTTCCATTCCGAAAGAATGGTTGAAAGTACCTATAGGGAATGTGGAGTCACAGACCTGAAATACTTCCAACAAACTCAGCTTATTAAGATTTAAACTGTTTTCGGTCATGATAAATCAACATATCGAAGAGATTCTTCAAGCTGAATTTCTTCCACCTTAAACTCTACATTGGACTTCTCAAGATTCTTTGCAACTACAGGGTCATAAAGCAGAGAAATCTTTCCGCCCTTTACTTTAACAGGTTTGTGCATATTTCCAAGCATATGTGCAATGATACCGCAGTCATCCATATCCTTAGGGTAATGACTATCATCTCCTCAGGGATAACATTCAGTACCAATACATGGTGGTCGTCTATAAAAAAGAACGATCCGTTTTCAAGTTTTCCCTCTTCAAGTCTGATACCGTATTCATTGTGATGGTCACTCTTTACACGAAGAATACTCTTTGCAAGGTCATCGCTTTTTACCATTGCACTCTCTACATGTACATGACCAAGGTCTTCTCTTTCCTTTATATTTCCGTCTATCTTTGTAAAAATCATAAATACCCCTTTTATAACAAAGGAGAGTAGATAAAAGTGAATGCTTTTTTGTCTACTCTCCAAAGTAATAAATCATCTTAGAATAAATAATATCTCTGAGCCAAAGAAATTCTCTCTACAGGCTCACAAGTAATCTCCTCACCGTCAATAGTAACCACAAAGCTCTGTGGATCTATCTTGATAGTCTTCGGAGTATAATCATTCCATTTCATATCCCTCTTTGTAAGATTTCTTGTGTTCTTTACAGGAAGCACAATCTTATCAAGTCCAAGCTTCTCCTTAATACCGTGCTCATATGCATATGCCGATACAAAGGCAATATTTGACTTTCCGCAAGATTTACCCAAAGAACCGTAAAGATCCTTCATAAGTCTCGGTTCAGGAGTTGGAAGTGATGATGATGCATCACCCATTATACCGTAGCTTATAACTCCGGCCTTTAAAACCATCTTAGGCTTTGTACCGAATCTTGAAGGCTCCCAGATAACAAGGTCGGCATACTTTCCGACTTCTACAGAACCGATATACTCTGAAATACCGTTTACAATAGCAGGGTTGATTGTGTACTTTGCAACATATCTCTTGATACGGTTGTTATCATTGTACTCGCTGTCTCCCTTAAGAGGTCCTCTTTGCATCTTCATCTTGTCTGCAAGCTGCCAACATCTCATAGCAACCTCGCCTACACGTCCCATTGCCATAGCATCACTTGTCATTACACTGATTGCACCCATATCCTGAAGTACATCCTCAGCCGCAATAGTCTGCTTTCTTACACGTGACTCTGCAAATGCAACGTCCTCAGGAACCTTAGGGTCCAGATGGTGACAAACCATTGTCATATCAAAAAGCTCATCCACAACATTTGTAGTATACGGGTCTGTAGGATTTGTTGAAGATGAAAGTACATTGTCCTTACCTGTTACAACCATGATATCAGGAGCATGACCGCCGCCGGCACCCTCGGAGTGGAATGCATGTACTGTACGACCTGCAAAAGCGTTGATTGTATTATTTACAAATCCACCCTCATTTAAAGAGTCTGTATGTACCGCAAGCTGTACATCATATTTGTCTGCAGCCTTCAGCGCATTGTCTATAGCCGCCGCCGTAGCACCCCAGTCCTCATGAGTCTTTATACCTGCAGCACCTGCCTCTATCTGCTCACCTACAGTATCAACTACCGCTCCGTTTCCCTTTGCAAGGAATCCGAAGTTTAGCGGCTCATTATCTGTTGCCTGTAGCATTCTTGCTATATGAAATGCACCCGGTGTTGTAGTCGCAGAGTTTGAACCGTCGGCAGGTCCTGTACCTCCACCGAACAGCGTGGTTATACCGTTATCAAGTGCCGCATGAGCAAGTCCCGGTGAAAGGAAATGAACATGAAGGTCAATACCTCCTGCTGTTACTATAAGTCCCTCACCTGCAATAGCCTCTGTAGAAGCACCTACAACAAAATCTATATTGTCCATATTGTCAGGATTTCCGCCCTTACCTATGGCTAAAATCTTTCCGTCACGTATACCGATATCAGCCTTATAAACTCCGGTATAATCAATAATTGTGATGCCTGAAATAATGGTATCCGCTACCTTCGGATTATCTCTTCTTGTCTCTGTGGCATTGACACCCATTCCGTCTCTAAGTACCTTACCGCCTCCGAAGATGCTCTCCTGTCCGTATACAGTATAATCTTTTTCAATGCAGGCAAAAAGATTGGTATCACCCAGTCTTACACTGTCTCCTACAGTAGGTCCGTACAGTGAAGCATAGGCTTTTCGATCCATTTTAAAACTCATATGTATCTCCTTACTATTTCCTATCTAAATAATCATTCACCTTATTGTTAAAACCGAAGATTCTTCTCTTTCCGCCGAAGTCAATCAAAGATACTTCTCTTTCCTCACCCGGCTCAAAACGAATTGCCGTACCTGCTGCAATATCAAGTCTCTTGCCATATGCCTTTTCACGGTCGAACTGTAGTCCCTCTTCATTTGCCTCATAGAAATGGAAATGTGAACCCACCTGAACCGCTCTGTCACCTACATTTTTTACTTTTATTTTAATTGCCTCATAACCTACATTGTAATCAACAGGCTCTTTTTTTAAAATATACTCTCCCGGAATCATATCTACTCCTATCTGATCGGATCATGGATGGTAACAAGCTTTGTACCGTCCACAAATGTTGCTTCTACTTGAATCATATGAATCATCTCAGGTACACCTTCCATTACATCGTCTCTGGTAAGTACCTTTGCTCCTTCATTCATAAGATCCGCCACACTCTTACCTTCTCTTGCACCTTCAAGAATATAATCTGTAATAATTGCGACACTCTCAGGGTGATTTAACTTCAAGCCCTTATCTTTTCTTTTTTGCGCAATCATAGCGGCAAGACTAACAATCATCTTTTCCTGCTCACGTTCAGTCAACTGCATAACATCTTCCTTTCTATTTTGGCCACTTATCTACCAACATAAGAAATCCCGGAATCCAAGCCGTCACAATTCCCTCAAAAATTGCAAGGTATGGAACAAAGTTCCCAAGATTTTTCTTCAAATTGATTTCTATAAAGGCTGTAAGCCATAAAATACCCCATAGCCACCATATAATTCCGTAAAGCATATTTCCGCCATAGCCGAAAAAGCAAAGCAGACCTGCAGGAATAGAATTTATAGCAACAAAAAGGCTAAACCACCCATATAGACGCTGATCCAAATCCCATATGATATTGATAGCGGTATAAAGATATGTAAATGCAAACAAAAGTCCTGTAGCACTTGCATAAAACCAACTTGCATCCGCACCTGTTACCGCACCGTAACCTATGGCGATTAAATTCAAGATAAGTCCAAGTCCGCCTGTAAATATATTCATTACCACATTTGACTTGTCATTTATCTTTTCAAGTCGATAAAATCCGTTACTCATAAGAACCATACCGACATAAAGTAAAATAACTCCTAACATTGTTCCCACCTTTTTTAAAGAATTTACACCAAGGAGCTCCATAAAGAAATATTTCTTTTCAGATAAATGAAAAAAAGGCAAACAAACCCTGCGCCTTTGCAGTGCTCACTTGCCCTATCTCTCTGATGCACTCATATTAACACAAGTACAATAAAAATAAAAGTAAAATATAATTTTATCAAATCTTCAGACAAAATATTTTTCAATCAAATAATATGCAGTAATTTTATTTATTTATTTTAATTATAAGCATTTTTTTGACAATGAAAAATTTTTTTATAAAAAAATATAAATATCTATATTCATACTAATTTTTCTTCAAAAACACATTATTTTTATACTTTAAATTCAAATTTTAAATAAAAAGCAAAGCATAAGGCCTTGCCCCTTAGACTTACACAAGTGTAAGTTCTTCATTCTTATGTACTATTTCATCAGGAACAGCCCATCCAAGCGCCTTCCTCTTTTCAATAATATCCGCAACTATTTTTTCACCAAGCGCATCAGGATTAGGGTTTACCACCATTACGGAACCAAGTAAGTCTTTTGTACCTTCCTTTAGAAACTCTATAACATTCTTTGAACCGTGAATTTGAGCCTCCACACAGTGATATGAATTGATACCCATAAGTCTGAAACCAAGTGCCGCATCTATTCCCTTTTCATTGCTCCACTCCGGAGATGTAAATGCAAAAGGCATTTCATAAAGCGGCTTGCCCGCCTCACCTGCAACACCTGCAAAGATTCCGCTTGATTTGGTATTGTCAATACACTCACCTACATGCCATACCGGAGGTAAATCTCCAAGAAATTCATTTAAGCTCTCGCCTGCATGCTCCTGTCCTGAAACATTGCAATATCCCATCTTCATAAGCGGGAATGAAGCACATACGTTTGTAAGTATCAATATATTATTTCTGAGCAGTGCATTAGCTACATCAATAACACATTTCTCATACACTACCTTAGGATTGTTACATCCTACTATATTTACGATACCGAGTATCTTACCCTCTTTTATCGCCTCATATAAAGGCTTCATAGAGCCGTAGTGCTTATGTACATACTCAGGTGAAAATCCTACTTCGGCATCCACTTCATAAGGTGGAATGTATACAGGTATACCCTGTCTGTCTTTGAAGCTTTCAATACCTCTTAGCACTATCTTTTCAGCAAGTGCTCTTGTCTCTCCTATATTTGAGTGGTGATGGTCATATTCAAATCTTTCGGCACCCGGCAATCTTGCAGACTCACTGGTTGTAACGACCGTGGTTCTGAAGCATTTTGCAACTTCCATTATAGACGGGAATACATCCTGCACGTCCGCAATCCAAAGGTCAAGTGCACCCGTACCAAGTACAAGCTCGGCAGATACCGCGTTTGAAAGAGGAATAACTCCCGCATAGCGATACATCGCCGAAAGTCCCGAACAGCAGATTCCGTAGAATCTTATTCCCTTTGCTCCCACTTCTTTTGCAAGATTTATAAACTTCTCTTCCTGACCTACTTTTACAATCTCACTTACAAGTGTAGGAAGATGTCCGTGTACCGCAATATTTACATATCCTTTTTTCAAAGCGCCGATATTTACCTTTGATGTAACTCTGTCTCCCACTCCGAAAAGACCGTCTGTAGCTATTGATGTACTTACTACACCTGAGTATGTGAATGCAAGTCCGCAGCGTAAAAACTGCTGCATAATACTCTTCCAGTCACCGTCTGTACCTACACCTGTTTTGTGGTAAGACTCAAATACCTCATGATAAGCACTTATAGGCAGTATATCAAGTTCCTTCCACACCTTTTTTCTTTCCTCGGATCCAAGTGCCTCTATTATTTTATAATCTCCCGGAATTGTACGGCTCATATCATCCAAAAGTACATCTGCAAGTTCCGATGCAATCTTTTTTATACTTCTTCTTTCCGTCTTTATTCCGAAAGCCTTTGCGGTATCTTTTATCTTTTGTTGTCCCAAAATAGGTAAATCAAGTTTTCCTTCAGCCGCCCACTTCAAAGATAGAATAACCTCACGACCGTGCATACCGTGTTGAGCTACACCGGCAGCGGCCGAACGCAGCAAGTTTCTCGCCACTATAAGGTCTGCATCCGCACCGCAGACTCCCTTAGGACTCTTTGAAGTTATCTTACATGGACCCATATTACAGATCTTGCAGCAGATTCCCGCTATACCGAAGCCGCACTGCGGTTGCTGCTTGTCAAACCTGTCAAAGGTGGTATCAAATCCAAGCTGATTCTGACGCAAAATCATCTCTCTTACCGCCGGATCCGGAGTATTTTCCAAAACCTCATCCTTTGAAGGGAAAGTCTTTCTGTACTCTGAAACCGCATTCATATAATCTCTGATAAACGCCTTATCATCCCCGTCATCTTCATGGTCCGACTTTAAAGTAATTGTCGGTATACCGTTTTCGTCAAATCCTATAAGATTTCTGTGGCTGTGAATATGGTCTACACCATGGCTGTGGTCATGGTTATGTTTGTGATTGTGTTCATGTTTATGTCCGCGATTGAATTCTTTCTTTTCCATGAGCTTTCCTTCCTAATGTGCATCCGTTAAATAACCTATTTACCTACAAAATTAGTATGTTTATAAGGTGATTCGATTATATCGAAAGTTCACTCTCATGTCAATATTTTTATAAAAATCGCTATAACCTTTTTAGGGTTATAGCGAAACTGTTTATAATATATTAGTTTTCCTTAGCAAGCTCAGCCTTAATCTTTTCTGTAAGTGCAGGAACGATCTTATTCAAATCTCCTACAATACCGTAGTCGGCAACGCTGAAAATAGGTGCATTCTCATCCTTATTGATAGCGATGATAATGTCACTCTTCCATACCTGCAAGATGCTGTATAGCACCTGAGATACCTACTGCAAAGTATAGATGCGGACGAACTGTCTTACCTGTCTGTCCTACCTGAAGGTCCTTTGACATCCAACCTGCATCAACTACAGCTCTTGAACAGCTTACAGTGCCGTGAAGTGCATCTGCAAGATCCTTAAGTATCTTAAAGTTCTCAGCTGAACCGACACCTCTACCGCCTGATACCAAGATCTTTGCAGCCATGATATCTTCTGTAGTCTTTGTGTTCTTTACGATTTCCAAGATCTCAACATACTTGTTGTTCTCTTCAAGCTTGGCATCAAAGTCAACAATCTCAGCCTTTGCTCCTGCAACTCTTTCCTTCTTTTGCATAACACCCGGACGAACTGTAGCCATCTGAGGTCTGTTCTCAGGGCAGGCAATAGTTGCTATGGTGTTTCCGCCGAATGCAGGTCTTGTCATAAGAAGCTGATTGTGCTTTTGCTCTCTTCCTGCAATAGCTACAAGCGGATAATCACCGATTTCAAGCTGTGTACAGTCTGCTGTAAGACCCGTTCCGACTCTTGCGGATACCCTAGGTCCCAAATCTCTACCTATAGCTGTAGCACCGATAATGAATATCTCAGGTTTAAACTCATTTATAACTGCTGCGAGTGCCTGTGTATAAGGCTCTGTACGATACTCTTTAAGTTTAGGATCGTCAACCACAATCACTCTGTCGGCACCGTACTCGGCAAGCTCCTGTGCCAATCCCTTTATATCAGATCCTAGAAGAACCGCCGTTACCTCTGTATTAAGGTCGGCAGCCAAATCCTTACCTTTTCCTATAAGCTCAAGGGAAATACCGCTTAATTTGCCGTCTACCTGCTGGGCAAATGTAAACACTCCCCTGTATTCTTCTGTATTTTGTCTCATAAACGACTCCTTTTTAGATGATATGTGTTTCTTTTAATTTGCCTAAGATGTAGTCAACAGACTCTGATGCGCTTAAGTTTACCTGCTCTCCGGCACCCTTTCTTACCTTATCGGATGCTTTTGCGATCTGTGTAGGTGAACCCTTAAGACCTATATTCGAGTCGTCCACGCCTACAAGGTCCGCTCTTGAGAATACTGTTACTTCCTTGTCATAAGCATCAAAGATACCGCCCGGAGTCATATATCTAGGCTCATTCAGCTCTGAGAGTGCTGTTATAAGTACAGGCATCTTTGCTTTCAAAACATGATATCTGTCATCAAACTGACGCTCTACCACTACACTGTCACCTTCAACCTCAATCTTTTGTGCATAGCTGATAACAGGTATGCCGAGGTGCTCTGAAATCTGCGGTCCGACCTGTGCGGTATCACCGTCGATAGCCTGACGACCTGTAATAATAATATCATATTCAAGCTTTCTTAGTGCACCGGCTATAGTCTGTGATGTAGCCCAAGTATCTGCACCGCCAAGTACTCTGTCCGTGATAAGGATTGCATTGTCGGCTCCCATTGCAAGAGCTTCTCTAAGCACCTCATCAGCCTTTGGAAGTCCCATAGTAACCACTGTAACTTCCGCACCGTATTTATCCTTTATTCTAAGAGCCGCCTCAAGACCCGCTTTATCATCAGGGTTCATGATTGTAGCATAGCTCCTCCGTTAAGTGTGCCGTCAGGGTTGAAAACAACGCCACCCTTTGTATCCGGCACTTGTTTAATACAAACAACTATCTTCATGACATCCTCCATTCGTAATAGCAACTTTATTTAAGCAATGCACCGGCGATTACCATTCTCTGTACTTCACTTGTACCTTCGTAAACTTCTGTAATCTTCGCATCACGCATCATTCTTTCAATCTCGTATTCTCTTGTATAACCATATCCACCGTGCAGCTGAACAGCCTTGGTAGTTACTTCCATAGCTACCTCTGCAGCAAAAAGCTTGGCCATTGCGGCTTCTTCAGAATATGTCTTCTGTGTCGCCTTAGCCATTGCAGCTCTGTATACAAGCATCTGTGCCGCTTTTACTTTGGTTGCCATATTTGCAAGCTCAAACTGTGTATTCTGAATGCACCGATAGTTCTTCCGAACTGCTTTCTCTCTTTTACATAGTTGATAGTTCTCTCAAGTGCGCCCTCAGCAATACCGAGTGCCTGTGCGGCAATACCTATACGACCGCCGTCAAGAGTATGCATTGCAATACCGAATCCCTTACCTTCAGGTCCGAGCATATTTTCCTTCGGAATTCTGCAATCGTTAAAAATAAGCTCATATGTAGATGAACCTCTGATACCCATCTTCTTTTCCTTGTACCGAATGAGAACTCGGTGTTCCCTTTTCTACATGAGATAGTGAGAAGATCTTCTGCCCTTAGCATCAACCTTCACATCTGTACATGCAATAATTACATAGATATCCGCTTCCTTACCGTTGGTAATGAAAATCTTTGAACCGTTGAGTACATACTCGTCACCGTCAAGAACGGCAGTTGTAACAACACCCTGTGCATCAGTACCTGCGTTAGGCTCTGTAAGACCGAATGCTCCAAGCTTCTCTCCCTTTGCAAGAGGAATAAGATACTTCTCTTTCTGAGCCGGTGTACCGTATGTGGCAATAGGATCACAGCAAAGAGATGTATGTGAAAGGGAAATAATAACGGCTGTAGTAGCGCAGTCTTTTGCAACTCTTCAACACACATAACATATGCCAACGGATCTGGCTCCTGACCACCGTACTTCTAACAGGAATACCAAGGAAACCGTACTTAGCCATCTTAGTTACAGTCTCTCTTGGAAATACTTCTGTTTCATCTACCTCTATTGCAAGAGGTTTTACTTCCTTTTCGGCAAACTCCCTAAAGAGGGTTCTCGCCATCTCATGTTTCTTGTCTCAAAGTAAAATCCATGAATAATACCCTACTTGAATAAATCCAAGTGCAAACATAAAAAGTGAAAGTCTTTTGTTTGCATTATCCTTTCTTAGTTTTTCTTTCACCTTATATATAGTAAATACAAACCCGCCTTTTGTATTTATACAATATTATGCCCCTTCTTACCTCTGTAAAAAGGCATTTATTTTTACTATATGAGAAGATCTCCTCTCCTGTCTTCTTACCGAGCTACCTGCAGCCACAAGCTCTTTTTAACTTAGGAGCCGGTAGTACTTGTCGTCACCCTGTCCTCATTGTGAATAACTTCCATAATAGCAAGGCAAATATCAAGTCCGATAAGGTCTGCCAAATGAAGAGGTCCCTATAGGATGCACATCCCAAACCATAGCCGTATCAACGCCCTTCTGCATCTGCCGTCCTGCATCCCATACATTGATTGCTTCATTGATCATAGGGATAAGGATACGGTTTATCTACAAATCCTGGAGCTTCCTTTAACCTGTACAGGTGTCTTACCGATCTCAACGGCAATCTCTTCTATTTTCTTAACAAGCTCTGCAGGTGTAGTTCTTTTCCGCCGATTACCTCAACAAGTTTCATTCTGTCAGCCGGATTGAAGAAAATGCATTCCTACTACAGGTCTGTCAAGTCCTTCGCTGATTCTTGTAATAGAAAGTGATGAAGTATTTGAAGCTAAAGATACAACTTAGGAACAATACTCAAGTTCCTTAAAGATCTCTTTTCTTAATTTCCATCTCTCTCAAGTGCAACTTCAACAAGGTCACAGTCTGTACAATATTGCTTTAGTCCGACTTTATCTTTGAAAGAATCTATCTCCGCTGCTTTTTGTAATCTTTCTTTACCCACAAGGAAATTGATATTCTTTGAATCTTTGCAAAAACCTGCTCAGCAAAACCCTTCTTGATATCACAAAGTCTAACCTCATAACCTTCAGTCATAGCAAAGCCTGAGTACTCCTGAACCCATTGTACCTGCACCAATAACACCAACTATCATCTTTTACTTCCTTTTCTCAAAACCTTAAAATTTATAAAAACTATATTTGATACTAAGTCAAAATCTTATGAATTAGTAAAATTCTTTTTCTTTCCATAAATGCACCCATGCTCTTCCTTCTGGTCATGAGTTTCAAAACAGCTGCCGAACAGTTTTTCTTCTATAACAATGGTTTATCATATCTACCTGAAGTCCGTCATTTATAGCTTTTTGCGGTTTCAGCTAAGAGCATTTGCAGTGCTAGTAGCGCCATCTTCTTAGCTCTGAACTATAAGCTTTTCACTTGTATAAACAGCGTTTACAAGTCCGAGTCTTAAAGCATCGTTCTGCTTTTTATATTTTTGCTGTAAATATAAGCTGCTTAGCCATACCTATTCCGATTATTCTGGCAAGTCTTTGAGTACCGCCAACCCGGTAATGCCGAGTCCCACCTCAGGCTGACCGAATACCGCATTCTCCGAACATAGTCTTATATCACAGCTCATAGCAGCTCACATCCGCCGCCAAGTGTAAATCCGTTCATCTGTCGCATACAGGTATAGGAAAGTCTCTATCTTTCTGAATACATCATTTCCTCTTCACTGAATGCTTTCACCTTAGCCACACCTCAGTTTGCTCTATCTCACCCATATCCGCACCGGCTAGCTAGCGACTTATCGCCTGAACCTGTCAATACAAACTCGCTCTATAACATTTGTATCAATGCCGTCAGCATGCCTCAAGATCTGCTAACACTGGAATTCAGCGTTAGTGCCTTTAGGTCTGTCAATGTAATAATACTGACCGCACCTTCCGCGTCAAATCTACAAAACCCATAAAACACCTTCCTTGTAAATATTGCATGTCAGTAATCATATTTTGACATGATAAAAAGTCTCTGATAAAAATATAACTATATGTATCTCGACATTCAACTCGTTTTTGACTACATTATATATTTTGTATAAGCAATTTCTTGCATACAAAATACATCATTGATTAAAAGTATGAATCTAATCTTTAATTGAGCAAAAATTATTTTGCTGTCTCTTTATTACTTTGGATATGGGATAAACTCTGACCTGTCTATAGTATTTTATACATACTTACACTTCCTATGTATTATACGATCATTGTTTAAATATATATATATGATAATATACAATATTTTTATAGCCATTTTCAATAATAAGGTAGATAAATCCTTACAGTTATGGTATGCTATGGATGAGACGCATATCTAACAACACAGGGCGATAATCACTCTTGGTATTGTTCATTTTTATAGAATGACGAGGTAAAAACATGAAAGAGGTGAAGGTAGTTAGTGCTGCAAGAACAGCTATGGGTAGTTTCGGCGGTTCATTGGCAGGTAAGTGCGGCAGATCTGGTATCACAGCGGCAAAAGGGAGCCATTGAGCGCGCAGGTATTGACGCTTCTCTATTGATGGGAGCCAATAGTAGGAAACGTACTGGTGCAGGTCCTCGGTCAGAACATTGCCTCGCCAGGCAATCACTTGGCAGGTCTTCCGAATACCACCCGGCCCTTTCAGTAAACAAAGTTTGCGGTCTCAGGTCTTTAGAACCATTGAGCTTGCAGCTCAGATTGATGACAGCAGGCGATGCTGATATCGTATTGGCAGGCGGTACGGAAAGTATGTCAACGCACCTTATATATTAAGAGGAGCAAGATCTGGCGTGAAGATGGGTAATCAGACACTTGTAGACGAGATGATTACAGACGGTCTTTGGGATGTCTTCAACAACCATCATATGGGAGTAACAGCTGAGAATATCGCTACAAAAGGGCATTACAGAGAAGATCAGATGTTTTCTCTGTTGAGAGCCAGAGAAGAGCCTCAAGTAGCTATTGAGACCGGAAGATTCAAGGATGAGATAGTTCCTGAAGTTATCCCACGAGAAAGGGAGATCCCTAAGGTATTTGATACAGATGAGTTCCCAAGATTCAATACTACCATAGAGAACCTGCAAAACTTAAGCCTCGCATCTCAAGAAAAGACGGTACCGTAACTGCAGGTAACGCATCCGGTATCAACGACGGTGCTGCAATGTTCATTATCGCTTCCAAGGAGAAGGCCTTGAGCTTTTAGCTTCCCTATCATGGCTACTATTAAGGGCCATGCTTCCAGGCGGTGTGATCCCAGCGTACTGGGACCTCGGTGTAATCCCCTGCATCCAGAAAGCATGGAAAAGGCAGGTGTTACCGTAGACGACCTTTGAACTTATCGAAGCTAACGAGGCTTTGCGGCACAGGCTATTGCAGTATGTAACGAACCTCGGCTTTAAGAGAGAAATCACCAATGTAAACGGCGGTGCTATAGCACTTGGACATCCTATCGGTGCATCAGGCGCAAGAATACTTCACAACCTACTCTATGAGATGCAAAAAGAGATTCTAATGCGGACTCGTACACTATGTATCGGTGGCGGTACGGGCACAGCAATTGCTGTAGAAAGGAATAAAATGATAGTTTCAATCAAAGACGCTATTGCAAACATCCATGACGGTGCAACTATCATGAGTAGGCGGCTTTTTAGCCTGCGGTACACCTGAACTCGATTGGCTGATGCATTGCTGGAGAAGGAGTAGCGATTTAACACTTATATGTAACGATACCGCCACTCCTACAACAGGTATCGGTAAACTGGTTATCAATAATCAGGTAAAGAAAGTTATCGCAACACTACTAGGTACAAACCCTATTACCTGACAGAAAAATGCAGGACGGCTACTCATGGAAGTTGAGCTTGCCCAGCAGGGTACTCTTGCAGAGAGAACTCCGTCTCAGGCGGTGCAGGACCTTGGCGGTGTACTTACACCCACAGGTGTCGGTACCGAGGTTGCAGATGGTGCAGGTTCTCAATATCGACGGCAAGGACTCACCTTCTTGAGAAACCTCTCAGAGCGGACTTTGCTCTTATAGGTGCCAACAATACGATGAAAAGCGTAAACTATACTTCACAGCTACATCAAAGAACTTCAACACGGTTATGGCTACAGCTGCCGATGTCGTTATCGCAGGTGCAGACCTTATAGTTCCTGTAGGAGATATTCAGCCTGAGACATGTTAGTGGGTTCCGGCTATATTTGTAGATTATCTTGTAGGAGGTGAATCATAATGTCAAAAGAGAAACTGCCAGACGAGTTGCTCGTGATTTACATGATGGTGATGGGTAAACTTAGGTATCGGACTTCCTACTATGGTAGACGTGACTGTTCCTGAAGTGAACAGAGATTACACTTCAGTCGGAGAACGGTATTCTCGGTATGGGACCCCTGCAGGTGAAGCGACCTGAAAACAAAATATCTTTATCAATTCAGGCGGACAGAACTGCAACCTGTTTTACGTGGTGCTTCATACTTTGACAGTGCATTCTCATTTGTAATCATCCGCGGCGGACATGTAGATATGACAGTACTCGGCGCATTGCAGGTAGATGAAAAAGGAAACCTTGCAAGCCATATGAGTTCCGGGCAAGATGGTTCCGTATAAGTATGCTATGGGACCTTGTTACAGGTTCAAGAGATGTCATCACAGGACACATACCGCAAAAGACGGTTCTCCGAAGATGGAAGTCTATCAATCTTCCGCTACAGCTATACATGCGGTTGACGAGATTGTTATGAGTTGGCTGAATCGGTTACAGATGACGGTCTTGTACTTTAAAGAGGTGGCTGAGGGCGTAAGTGAGATGAAGGCTATTGCAAAGACCAGCACCTTGCAAGTAGCAGATGATTTAAAAATATCTCTAATTTAAAGGCATTCTTATAAAAGCTTTTTACTTAAGAGACTTATATAATGTTTATACATTAGGACATGTTTATAGTCATATCCTTTTAAAGTTGGAATGCTCATGAATTTTCGAAGCATTTTCATTTTAATTTTTATGAATATAGTGGTTTTTGATTGAATTTTTGATATAATGTTAATAATCAAACACCGTGTAGCGAGTGCAGATAAATGCTTTAAGTAGTTCTACAAACGCACGTGCTGTTGTTCTGTAGTTATTTGCCGGATGCATCTCATCTTGTCCATCATCCTTTACTATTGCTAGTTTTCAGCGCGGCAATGCCCGTTACAGGTATGAAGCTTTGGGATGTGAGCTGATGCTTGTAAGGGCGTATCTGGAGTCTCTTGTACCCTCATGCAGATGGTCTTGCATTTAAAATCCTCGG